>SKEG01001187.1_pt1 | contig 21868 bp, 26 predicted proteins | sample 4826631 | NCBI WGS metagenome assembly SKEG01 (sample SAMN11008815, study PRJNA524170) | human gut metagenome | biome: Human fecal sample; material: Feces; isolation source: fecal sample from pouch patient p26, p34, p50 | host: Homo sapiens | place: Israel: Tel-Aviv | collected 2016-11-02
TGCTAATATTCTTTGGAGGTCATTTTAGGGTTTTAGAAAATCTTGAGTTACCTTCGAGAACGCTGAGATTGATGAATCTGAATCACTGAATTTATTAGTATTTTTTATATTAATTATCATACATATCAGTTGAATGTGTGTTCTAATTTTGAAAACTGAATTATTTGGAAAACATGTATGAGCAATTTGTACTAATTTATCAATGATGTTGATATTGCCATAGATTACTTCTTTTATAAGGCCAGGCTGGTGGGAAAGTGCAGAGTGTAGACACCAGTATGGATCATATGTTAATGAAGTAGTCCTATGAAGTTCAATCTCGTTTAACAAATCTTTTTCCGCAACGTTTTGTATTTTGCGAACAAATAGAATATCGTCATTTTTTTGATACTAGTACTCGTAAGCTACGTTTGTATTTATCGCAAAAGAGTAGCGTATGTCTGAAGGCCGGATCGGCTAAAGTCAAAATGTCATCTGGATCAGGCTCATGTTTTAAGCCAATTAAGCTATTTCTATCTTTTATCAAGGCTGATTGCAATCCATTGATTAGACTCTTTTCCAGGTCATTTAGCAGCTCATTTTTATCGGAATAATATCTAAAAAATGTTCGATGGGTAATGCAAGCTTTGTTATAAATATCTTTATTTTCAAGTTCTCTAAAAGGCTTTGCCTCCAGGCAGTCTATTAGCCCAGCCACAATCCTTTCTTGTGTATTATGTTGTCTTAAATCCATATCTTCTATAATTTTTATTATAAATAACGATCATTATTTAATAAACATGTTATCACAAATAAAGTGAAAGCGGCTTCTATATGCAAATTAAACGTAAACTATAATCGATTTTTTAGAATGACAGATATTTGTGATGTTAGATTTGAGGGCATATTTCAATAAATTATTTTTTAAACTAATGTCTTAGTTAGAGTCACGTGCTATATTTAAGGTGTCAGAAGAGTAAAAGTATCGAGGTATATTATGGAAATTTTATTAGATACTGCAAATATTGCTGCAATTAAGAAATATGTTGATGTAATTAACTGAGACTGTAAAATAGTTTGTGTAAGGATGAATGATTCCTTAAATTTATTTCTTTAAACATTAGAAAAAGGAGTTCCTTTCTCGTATGATTGGTTTGAACAAAAAACACATACAGAAAGAAGAACTCCTTCATGAATGATTTTACCAAAGATTTTGCTCAAGCTCTATTCAATCCAGACAAAATAAATGATTTATTGCGCAAAGAGCTACAACAGGCTGTTAATAACTTGCTAGAAGCTGAATTGACTGCCTTTCTGGGCTATGATCCCTATGCCAGAAATGGCTGGAATACTGGCAACTCTAGAAATGGTGCTTATTTCCGCAAAGTTGATACGCAATTTGGCCCGATTGAAGTGCAAGTACCTCGGGATCGCAACGGTCAATTTCATCAGCACACGCTGCCTGACTACAAGCAGCACTCGGATATCTTGGAAAGCATGATTATCAAGCTTTATTCCAAGGGCGTGACCACCAGGGAAATAGCCGATCTAATTGAAAAAATGTATGGCAGCCATTACAGTCCAGCTCAAGTATCAAATATTTCCAAGCAGATGATTCCAAAGGTTGAGGCTTACCACAAACGCAAGCTAAGCGACAAGTTTTTCTGCGTCTATTTGGATGCGACATACCTTCCTTTGCGCCGAGAAACATTTGAGCGTGAAGCAGTCTATATTGCCATTGGCATCAAGCCTAATGGGCACAAGGAGGTCATTGACTACTGCATTGCGCCTAGCGAGAACATTGAAGTCTGGACAGATATGCTTCAAAACATGAAATCCCGAGGCTTAAAGCAAGTTGAGCTTTTTCTTTCTGATGGTGTTGTTGGCATGAAAACAGCCTTGGCCAGGACTTATCCTAAAGCTCATTTTCAACGCTGTTTGGTTCATGTCATGCGCAATATCTGCGCTAAAGTACGCGTCGACGATCGTGAAAAGATCATGAACGAATTCAAACAGGTGCATCAACAGACAAACAAAGAAGAAGCCACAGCTGTCCTGCATGACTTCTATACCAAATGGGGCCAGGTTTACAGCCATGTTATCAGAAGCTTGAAAGACATAGAACCAGATCTGCTGGTCTTTTATAACTATCCCAAGCAGATCAGAGCTTCAATTTATTCGACTAACATGATTGAATCATTTAACAATGTGATCAAGCGCAAAGCTAAGCCTAAGGCAGAGTTTCCAACTGAACAGTCGCTTGATGCTTTTATTGGTATTCAGGCAATGAGCTACAATGACCGTTATTTCAATCGAATTCATAAAGGCTTTGGTCAGGTTCAGGACACCTTAGAATCCTACTTTGATTAAATAAATAATTAAAAAATCAATTTACGAGAAAGAACTATTTACACAAAAGATTTGACAGTTTCAATTTATCGTAAACGGAAAGATGAGAATATTTCAATAAGTCAATTGTCTAAAGCATATAAAATGAACTTAGCTAATCTGGATTACATGCTTAGATTGATTGATATGCATGGAACAAATATTTTGAATACTAGAAAGCGGGTTTATTCTAAGAAGTTTAAAGAACAAACAATTGAACAAGCTATCTTTGGTACTAAGTCAGATGTTCAATTATCTCTAGAATTAGGTTTCAAAAGCATTGGCATGCTTAACAATTGGCTTAGAGAATAAACTAGGCCTTAAGGACATTAGACGCAATAAGCGCAAATGCTCGAGCTATAAAGGTACTATTGGCAAAATAGCACCTAATTTGATTCATCGTGATTTCTTTGCGCCAATGCCTAATATGAAATGGTATACTGACATCACTGAATTTTACCTTAATGGTGAAAAGCTATATTTATCGCCTATTTTGGATGGTTGTGGAGGCGATATAGTTTCTTATTCTATTTCAAGACATCCAGATATGGATTTAGTAATGACGATGCTTGATAAAGCTTTCGTTAAAGAAACAGCTCTTAATAACTGCACTTTTCATACTGACCAAGGCTGTCAATATCAGAGTCCCCAATACCAACATGCCTTAAAACTTCAGAGCATTACTCAAAGCATGTCTAGAAAAGGCAATTCCATGGATGATGGTTTTGGGGAACTTCTTTGGTCTGCTTAAAACAGAGATGTTTTACGATCAAGAGTACAAATACCATAGCCTTCAAGAATTAACTCAAGCCATTGAAGAATACATCGAATACTATAACGAAGAAAGGATAAAGAGCAGATTAAAAGGCTTAACTCCGAAAGAATATCGGAATCAAGCCTCTATTAATCCTGTATTTTAAACTGTCTAATTTTTAGGTCTCAGTTCAGGTCCTTCATCCTTTTTCTATAGTCGATTCAACTTTCGCACTTTGTGATATATGATACTAAATGTAATATAATATTAATTCAAGGAGAAAACATGCAAACAACGAAACTTACACGCACCGGCCTCTTTTTAGTCTTGTTAATCATTTGTTCACAACTCAGCATCCCTATACCACTGATACCTTTAACCTTGCAAACATTGGCAGTAGGAGTAATCGCAAGTGTGCTTTCTGTTTCAGAAGGCCTTCTCATCATTAGCAGTTATTTACTCATGGGACTAGTCGGCTTACCTGTCTTTGCAAATTTTACAGGTGGTATTAGCATCTTCATTAGCCCACTGGGCGGCTATTTAATGGGTTTCTTTTTCTACATCCTAATTACCAAATTAGTATTACACTTTACTTCAACCAATATCTATTCACTAACGCTGGCCAACCTAGCCGGTGCGGCTATTCAATTACTAGTTGGAACTATCTGGATCATGTTCTATGCCAATATATCCCTATCGCAAGGAGTAATGATCGGCTTCGGTCCTTTTATCATTCCGGGGCTAGTGAAGATATATTTAGTTGTAATTATCAGTCAACGTTTGTTAAATTTGTCTTTGTTAAAAAGTTAGAATAAAAATATTCTGGCAAATTAAGGGAGAAAATCTATCATGAAAAAAATTTACAGTACTACATGAATTTAAATTATCCTACTAAGTTTCAAAAAATCGTTGAACAAGATGGTGAATCCTATTACCGCATCACTGTCCCAAAATTACCAGGATTAATTGCATACGGTGATAATGTTAATGAGGGAATTGAAAAATTAGAAGAAGCGAAAAAAGCTTGGTTTTCTTCTTGTTTGAGGAGAAATATATTAATTCCTGAGTTCAATTAAAAGTTTGATCAAAATAAAATAGATCCTTTATCGAAACTTGATAGAAGATCCATTTTTTAATTTTTTCTAAAGACTACATTCTATCATGGACAAGCGTAAAAAAGGAACACATCTATCGCTTGAAGAGCGGGTTATTATTCAAACTCGTTTGAAAGATCATTGTTCTTTGCGTTCCATCGCTCGAGAAATTGGCTGTTCCCCTAGTACAATTCACTATGAGATCAAACGAGGGGCTGTTAAGCTGTATCACGGTAAAGTTAAACGTTATAAAGCCCAACAAGGTCAGAGTGTTTATCAAAACAATCGTCGATACTGTGGACGCAAATCGGATTTTCTTAAGAAGCATAAGTTTATTGATTACGTCCAACAGCACTTTTTTGAAGATGGCTGGTCGCTCGACGCCTGCAGTAATCGCTGCACTGCTGTAGGGGAATTTACCAGCAACGATATTGTCTGCACCAGGACGCTTTATAATTATGTCGATCAAGGCTTGTTAAACATCCATAACTATGATTTGCCAGAGAAACTCAAGCGCAATACCAAAATTCATCGCATTCGTAAAAATAAGAAGAAGCTAGGCTGCAGTATTGAACAACGACCACGGGAAGTTAATAAGCGTGATGTGTTTGGGCATTGGAAATGTGATCTTGTTTTAGGCCATAAGACCAAGGACGACGAAGTGCTGCTAACTTTGTCTGAACGCATGAGCCGTGAGTTCCTAATTATTAAAATCCCAGATAAAACAGCTGCCAGTGTAATGAATGCCTTTAAAAGTCTGCGCAAGCAATACAGCGAGCATTGGAACGATATCTTTAAAACTATTACGACTGATAATGGTTCTGAATTTGCGGATCTATCTCAGCTGGAAGATATTTCCAAATCACTAGTTTATTATGCTCATACATATACTTCTTGTGATAAAGGCACTGTAGAGAGGTATAATGGCCTTATTCGCAGATTCATTCCTAAAGGTGACTATATTCATAACTACTCTCTCCAACAAATCATTGACATTGAAACTTGGTGCAATTCATTGCCAAGAAAGATCTTGGCTTATCATACACCAGATGAAATCTTTGAAAGAGAATTAGATCGCATCTATCAAACAGCCTAAACAAAAGTGTTCAAGTTATTATTGCAATTTACGACGAAAAAAATTATGATCTTATTCCATTTCTTGCACATAAAGAATACAAAATTGAAAGATGATTACCCAAAAATGCTCTAAGAGTTTCATCACTCTCAGAGCATTTTCCTACTTATTCAACTTTTTCCAAGCTTTCTTAGAACCACGATCTAAATCTTTATTGAATTTATATTCTTGCCAATTTTTAACAAATAATAAATCCAAATTATACCCTACTGGATAAAGATCTCGGGCTTTACGACGCAACTCCACTCTTTTAACTGGAACTTCAATAAACTTCTGATCAACAAAAACAATAATCTTATCAGCTGTTTTCGCCTTTTGATAAAAAATAGCTTCCTTATCTAAATTTCCGACAAAAACGATATCACCCTTGTGCAAATCAAGTTTCTTAGAATCGTTCTTCACGTGTTTAAATGTCACGGAACTCTCTTTTACAGGCAACTCACCGGTCTTCAATATATGTGCAGCACTGTGCAACACACGATCAGACATTCCTGAACGTTTGGCAATCCAAAGCGCCCTACTCTCACCGGCTTGATTCATAATCAATCGATAAGTAGGCTGCAATTTTCCTAAATCGAAATCCATCGAAGCTGTCATGAATGCTGGATTCTTTACTGAAAAGTCCTTAATTGTACTATAATGAGTCGTTGCTACAACAATGCATCCCCTAAGTTGCAGCTCTTGCAATACAGCAATCGCCAAGGCTGATCCCTCATTTGGATCGGTTCCACTACCTAATTCATCTAAAACAATCAAACTATGCTTTTGTGCACGCTCAATAATCTGACTGATCTTAACCATTTCACCAGAAAAGGTTGATAGTGAATTGTCGATATCTTGCTGATCACCGATCAATGAAAAGACATGATCACAAATGGGAATATTGCATTTTTTAGCTGGTAAAAATAATCCTAATTCTGTCATCAAAAGACTCAACGCAACCGTCTTTAGTGTTACGGTTTTACCGCCTGCATTAGGCCCCGTAATAATTAATCCTCTCTGCGATTGACCAATTTTTACGGATAATGGAACTGGATTAGTGAGCAAGGGATGTTGCATCTTTACTAAACTCAATTTATTTTCTGCATTTACATCTGGGCGTGTTCCATCCACTGCCAATGCATACTTAGCACGAGCAAGAATCACATCAATATCTGTGATAACTTGCATATTTCGTTCAATCTCAGGCAATTTTTCAAATACGCTTGCCGTCAAAATACCTAAAATTTGCAATTCTATCGCAGAAATTTGGGCTTGTAGTTGCTCTTTTTGCTGGATCAAATTAGCTGCTTTACTAGGCTCTACATATACGGTATTTCCATGATTTGAAGTATCAATCCTTTTTCCGGGAAAATCATGACGAAAACTTGCCTTGATCGGCAAAGTATAATGTCCATCTTTTTCGACTATCAACTTTTCCTGTAAAATCATTTGATACTTTTTACTTTGTAAAAAATGCTGCATAGTGGTTCTAATATCTTCATTGATCTTATTAACTTGAATTCTCAACCTAGCAAGATCTTTATCAGCATGACTTGAAACTCCACCATGTTCAATCTTTTGATAAATGTTTTCTTCTAGACTGTCTAAAATTGTAATTTCACCTGCATAACTATTCAAGATTGGTCTGTGTTCTTGTCGCAACAAAAAACGCTTGAGCAAGCGATTTACACGAATGAAATCAGCAATTCTTTCAAGTTCTGTAGCATTCAAAATTAAGCCCTTATTTACCCTTTGAAATAGCGGATTGATTGAATCTGATGAAACAAATGGTACGTGCAGCCCTTGCTTTAATATTTCTAGCATTTCTCCTGTCTCGTTCAAAAGCAAGTTTACAGCATTTAAGCTAGTTTTCAGCCTCATGCTCGTCAACACTTGTTTAGCTTCTGGAGTAATCGCATAATGGGCGACTAATTCTCTGACACGTTCAAAACCAAGTTCATCATTATTTAATTTGTTCATTTATATTGTTCATCCTCAAGAAAAATTTTGTGATAATTTAGCTTTTTTCTAGAGGGAACATGTAAATTAGCCCCTCTAGACTAAAATACAATGCTTAACATATGGCATAATTTCCTTCTATATTTTGATTAAGTTAATAATACTATTGATCAGACAATTTAGCTACATATTTAGTGAAAATAACTAGCTGTCTCCACATAAAAGACAATCATTATTTACTGTTCTCCAATCTCTGATTGATTTTCTTAACATCTTTCCACAAATGCCAGAAATATAACCCATAGGCAATAACATACATAATTACAAAACTAGCAAATGCACTAAATACCAACGTCCAAGAAAACTGCCAATTATTAAGATAAAGATTTAAAAGCAACCACGCCGCAAAACAAACGAAGAAATTAACCACTACCTGCTTTCTCAATGACCATTGATCTTTATCAAAAATCCAACTAGCAAGATAGAAAAATACGCCAATCAAAAATGAAGCTACCAGCCAAAAAAGAAAACTTGATACAAACATCTTTGCATTTTCAATACTTTGTCCATTAACCGAAAGCACCAAATCAACCGCCATCCAAATCATGCCAATTCCGATTCCTACCAACCCACTTATAACCATATTTTTAAAAGTTTTCATAGCCCTAACCTCTCTTTCAAATCTTTGATTCTACGCCGAGAAACTTGTACCCTTATCTTATTTGTCAAAATTGCATCAATATTGCCATTGTTCAATATTTGCAAGTGATCTAATTGATGATAATTAATAATCGCACCTCGCGAGACGGCGATGAATTCATGCGGCAATAAATTTTTAACCTGATACAAACGAGCCTTATACAAGTAAATATTGTCCGCAGTGTAAATTTTAGTTTTTTCCTCCTCGACTTGAATTAAAGCAATTTTTGAAAAATTGACTGGAAAAGCATCCCCATTTTTAAAGCACCAAAGAAAATCCTGTTTTGAATTCAACTCTTTTGTAATTCGACTAATCTTATCAGTCATTTTCTTTAACCAAAACTCTGCCTTTTCCTCCTGAAGACTTTCATCAATATTGAACTTAACCTTCATTTGCATCCCCTCCTGACTTTGTTACCAGTATATGCTCTTTTGACGTTAATACCAGTCATTTCAGGTAAGTGGTAGTTTTAGGGCGGTAAATGGTTATTTATAAACAAAAAAGCGAGATCTTCATCTCACCTTTCAATATCTAATCCTTTATTTTTATCTAGTAGTTACCTGCTTTTGTGCTTGCCACCAACTTGGTAAATCTGCGAGCAATCTATCTAATGCAACTCTACGCTGTGACACTTGATTTCTTTCATCAATATTCATCTCGCCAAATGTCTTAACTAGCTTCGGAACAACGAATAAAGAATCATAACCATAAGTACTATTGCAAAAAGAGTATTTTGCAATCACGCCGCTAATTCGACCAGCGCTAACAATATCATTATCTTCTTGACCAGGCCAACTGAAAGTAAAAGTCGTGTAATAACTGGCCGTTCTTTTTTTCACTAGGTACTCCACCTAAATAGCCAAGCAGTCTTGCCTTATCATATTGACCATCATGATGATAAGGTAAAATCCCTAACGAATTGAACAAATAATCAACACTTAGTCCAGAACTTTCAGATAATGTTGGCAACTTGGTATACTCAGCCAAGCGATGAGCCGTATTTCTCGCATTATTCAAAAATGTTTCCTCAGAATACGACTTTTGCGGCGCATAATCTATTGAAGATAATCCGATGACTTCAATATCTAGATTTAATTCACCTAAAATTTCTTGTAAATCGTTTACTTTATCTTGATCGTAAGTTGTATATAATAATTTATCCATTTTCTTTTTCTCCACTCTCATTTAAAAGCTCTGTTTGCTTTATACCAATTTTATGTATCCGATATCAAGATACAGTCTCATTGTCTAATCTTTGTGAAGTAGAGTCAAGAATAATGGGCTGTGTTACTGGACTTTATTATCGATATTGGATTATTAACGTACTTTATTTATATTACTCATATGTTGCTTGTGAAGTTTTAAATACTAAGCGTTTAATTTTATCTAGACCAATTGAAAAACAGACGTAGAATTTTAAAAATTCTATGTCCATTTTGATGAGTAATTTTATACTAAATATTTTGTCTTTTCTGCACAATCAAAAGCCAAATAAGATGTCCAACTAAAACAATTAATGCAAATACAGCCAGCACTGCTAAATTTATCAACTTAATTGGCATCGTTTGAACTACGCCAGCACCGTCCACGTGTCGCATCATAATGAAAATTGCCAAAAGTATGAATAAAATAAGCCAAATTACACTACTAATTTTTAAAGCTTTCTTTTCTATTTGTCCTCCATCAATGTTATATATATTATAACCAATCATACACAAAAACGAGTCTGCAAAGGACACGTTTTTAATGAAAAACGCCCGAAAATCCCCGTATTTTAATGCGGGGATGGATAGGGCCAAGCTGACCTAGCAGTCAGCTTTTTTTATTCTAAAAATAGAGACATACGTTCGACTTCCCTGTAAAATATAAATATCTAATCTACAGAAGGAGGTGAAATCATGAAAAGAATGAGCAGCTTAGCCTATCATTTTGGCGTTAAGCTTCGCTTTTATCCTAGTTCTAAGCAAAAGAAAATCATTAAGTTGAACTATGATGCGCAACGCTTTGTCTACAACTCTTATGTAGGACGCAATCGAAGCAATTATCATGCTAAGCACTACTTAGCTGTTAGACAATATCAAGCAATGCCCTTTGCTTTTTCTGCTCTTAATAGCTATGAAGCTAGGTTGGCAGAAGAAGTAGTCGCTAATAGCGAACTATTGGCTAAGCCTAAGAATATCCGCGATACTTATAGCTTTTTACGCGTTAAAGAAATTGATAGCCTCGCTATTGCCAACGCTATTCAGAACTACCAGAAAGCTTGGAGCAACTATCGCAAGATTGGTCATGGAATCCCAACTTTCCATAAGAAACGCAGCGACTGGTCATATCAGACCAACTGTCAATATCCTAAGCAAAAAGAAGCTTTTCTTGATAACGGGACAGCTAGATTTATTGATGCTAAACATATTAAACTGCCTAAGCTGGGTATCGTCCGCATTGCTGGTTTTAGAAGGCTAATCAAAGAGCGTTTGCTTAACCACATCCCAACTAGAATTGGCACAGTCACGATAAAAAAGACCGCTGATGATCAATTCTATTTGTCAATGCAGTTAGGCAGTGATATTGCTTTTGTTAAAGAACTAGCCAAGACGCAGAATCAAATTGGCATTGACCTTAATTTAGATAATTTCCTGACGGAATCGAACGGATCAATGGTCGCTAATCCACGCTTTTACCGCAAAGCCAAAAAGAAGCTGGCTCACGCTCAACGAGTATTATCTCGCAGGCAGCGCCGGGCTAAAAAAGAAGGACGCAATTTGCGGCTAGCAAAAAACTATCAAAAGCAGCGTTTAGTTGTAGCTAAACTGCACGACAAGATCAGAAGACAGCGTAATGACTTTTTACAAGTACTCTCAACTGCACTAATCAAAAACCACGATTTAGTAGTTGCCGAGGAACTAAGAAGCAGAAACCTGTTAAAGAATCATGCCTTGTCTCAAGCCATTTCTGATGTCGGTTGGCGCAGCTTCCTGAATATGCTGGCATATAAGGCAAACTTATATGGCAAAGAGTTCAAAACAATTGATCCTAAGTACACCACTCAAAGATGCCATCAATGTGGCAGTATTATGGGGCAAAACGGTTATAAGAAACTAACGCTTAAAGATCGAGAGTGGACTTGTCCAATCTGTCGAACGCACCATATCCGCGATTGGAATGCGGCAGTGAACATCTTAGAAAAAGGGTTAGGCAAGTGGCAGAATCCTAAAATAAAAAAAGCAGCCTAGGCTAGGCTGCAGTCCGCTGGCAACTCACGGACTCAAAAGGCTTTGGTAAATAGACGACCTCTATCGGCAATAGTCAAAAGATTATTGCTGGTAAGTCAAGTCCGTATCTAAGCAAGTTGGTGTTCTGGTTAGCGCAAGCTAACGAGCCACCAAGCCCCAGAATTTATTCTGGGGTAGTTGACATATAATTGATTACCACGTTACCCATGTTAGCTCTACCCTTTAAAACCAAGGTTGGGCCGCCTCCATTGCTCTTGCCTTTTACAATAACATTGCCTAAGCTAACGCTCAATTGATTCTCTAGCTCCCATGATAGTGGAATATAGAGATTAACATTGCCCATTGAAGCTGTTAAATTCAAAATTACTGTATCTCCTGCCGCCTTCGCATCATCGAGATAAATATTAGCATTACCAAATGACGCATCTAGCGTAATTGATTGCAAATGTTGGGAGTGAATGTAACGCGAAGAATCGCCAGCTATTTTTTGATTAATAACGATGTTGTCGCCATCTTCAATGATATCTTGATGGCTGACGCGATGTTTTGGTTGGGCGTTTGCTTCTGCATCCCCATCGCCGCTACTCCAATCAAATGATTTTTGGATGGTTATCGTTGGTTTAACGCTTCTTTTAAAGAGTAAACTCAAGCCAATTGAAACCAGTAAAGCGATAAATAGGATCATCCAAGCTGATAAAAGCTTTTTAATTCCTAGCGGTCCGGCATAAGTAATTACCAAAAAGGCAATTGAGAAAACTGAAACATAGATACTGCGATCAAGCAAGCCTTTGATTAAGCAAGCCACAAAAATGACGGTCAAAATAATCATCCAAAAGCCTATTTTAAAACTTAATAGTCCCAATTGACTCACAACTAGGAGTACAGCTGCAGCTAGCAATCCCACACCCCATAAAATTCTGCTAAAATTATTTTTCATAATTAAGACCTTCTTTCATCTAAGCGCATACGCAATTCTTTATAATATCGACGGGATGCATATACGGTTTTATAGGTATCATGAAATTGGATTTTACAATCCGAAATCGATCTAGTTAGACCATAAATTTGATCTAAATTAATAATTGTCGACTTGGAAATCCGCATAAAACCTGCGCCTAAAATATTTTCTAGCTCATACAATTTATGTTTATCCAAGCATGCCCTGTCTTGTGTATGTAGAATTACTTGCTTAGCATCTGTTTCAAAAAATAAAATTTTGTTCAGTGGTAAGTAGTAAGAAACATTATCCTTGAAGCACTCGATTTGATCTTCATGCTCTATATTTTGCAATTTGCGATAAAGCTGTTCCATTTCTGGAGAAATATTTTTAGCCTTAATAATCAATTCATCTTCTGAGGCATCTGGATCAATCTCAAGTTTTACTTTCATGTTCCTCACTCCCTTCCAAATCTGATAATCATATTAAAAAATATTTTAGCTAACTTTTCCATAGTTTTGAACTAAGCGGTAAATTTTACCTTCTAAGTGGTAAAAAAATAAGACGACATCTGCCGTCTTATTGCTTATTATCAATGTAAACTAGTAAAAAACGTTATCAATCCGAAAATAATTCCTGGGAAATTAGCCGTAAATAGTGGCCAATCTTTCTTTTCACCCAGAACTGCATAGAGTACCCAAATCGTACAGTTAATCGCTGCCACTAATGGCTGAACAGGATTCCCATAATTTCCGTTCAAGTTATTAATAATTTGTGGAATATAAGAAACGTACATCAGTACAGATAACACGGATCCAATACGTCCTATAGTTAATACAGTTTTTCGATCTAATCCTTTAAATTTTTTCAACAAATCTCTCCCTTATCGTTTATTGTATGAAAAACCAGAGATCATTGCAAAAATCTAATTTTAGTGGACACCTTCCATTAGCACATTAATTCTCTTAACTAAAAAGAACATTATTACCGCAAAGGCTACGCTGACCAAACCAACAGCCATGAAATATTGGACTTCCGTGCCAGTTGAATAAAATTTAACAATCTGCGCATTAACCGCCTGACCTGTCGCATCAGCCATGAACCATAGACTCATCATTTGTGAACGATAAGCTTCTGGCGCTAACTTAGTGGTGATTGATAGTCCAATCGGTGAAATCAACATTTCAGCAATTTCAACTAAGAACCATGAACCAACTAGCCAAAATGGACTAACCTTGCCTGCTGTACCATAAAGCATCCCTGGCAAAGCCATCCACATATAAGATAGACCAGCAAAAACTAGCCCTGTTGCAAACTTGCCTGGAGCTGTTGGCTGCTTTTTCCAATGTTCCCAAAGCCAAACGAAGATTGGCGTTAAAATCATAATGAATAATGGGTTAAGAGACTGAAAGTTGGCTGCCGCAAAATGCCAATTTCCAATATGAAGCACGGTTCTTTGAGCAGCAAATAAAGCTAAAACTACTGAACCTGATTCTTCAATGCCCCAAAAGATAGCTGCCGCAAAAAACAATGGAATGTAAGCCTTAACTCGTGACCGTTCAACCTTAGTTGCCTTTGAACTACGTAACATCATCACGAAGTAATAAATTGGCAAGGCAATCGCTAAAATAGTCAATAAAGTAATGACATTATCAACATTCAATTTACCAAAACCGGCCATTGCGGCTAATACAAGGGTAATCACTACAAGCACAATAACTACCCACTTAATAATATTAAGCAAGTCGCCCTTATCGATTGGATCATTAGGCGTCAAACTTTCAGGAGAAAGGTATTTTTTACCGCCCCAAACATATTGCACTAAGCCAAAGAACATCCCGATTGCAGCCAAAGAAAAGCCGGCATGGAAGTTCATTTCATTACCAAAAATATGGAAGCCAAAACCTTGCGCTGCCCACGGCACTAACCATGGTGCAAGGAATGACCCCAAGTTAATCCCAAAGACAAAGATACTGAAACCGGCATCCCGTCTGCGATCTTCAACTGGATAAAGACTACCAACCATGTCAGATACATTTGGCTTTAACAAACCAGTACCAACCACGATTAAGGCAATTGAAGCATATAACGCCGTTACACCAGCTGGCAGTGCCAAAACAATGTGACCTAACATGATCAAAACGCCGCCATAAAAGACAGTCTTTCTTGATCCCCAAACACGGTCAGATAGCCAACCACCAACTAAAGTTGATAAATAAACTAGTGAACCATAGATTGACATGATTGACGCAGCCGTGGTTTGGTCCATACCCAGACCGCCCTTGGTAACTGCATAATACATGTAGAAAAGCAGGATGGCGCGCATTCCGTAGTAACTGAAGCGCTCCCACATTTCAGTAAAGAATAACGTGGACAAACCCTTTGGTTGTCCGAAAAATGCTGTATTTGAATCTTGTTTCCCCAAATAAAAACTCCCTTCTTATCATAGATAAGCACAATAGAAATAATTATACCACGAAAAAATAAGGATCCACTTTTTACAGTGAATCCTTATTTATTAGGTAATTATTGTTTCAAATTAATTGATTGCCTTAGCAACTGCGTTGTTAACAGCCACTTTTTCAGCTTCGATCAAGTCAACTTTACCTTCAATAACTTTAATATCCATCTTAATTTCACGACTAAGAAGTGGAATATTTACCTTTGGTTCAAAGAATTCTTTAAATTCTTTAAGTCTAGTTGGAGTATGGAAGACGCGAGTAGTTACTGTGATGAATGTTGTAAATTCCATGTCACCACCGACAGTCTTATCAAGCCAATCCCAATCTTCTCTAATCCAGTCCCAGGCTGCTTGTTGACCATGATGGTTGCTGAGCAAACCAGCATACCAGCCACGCAAGTCTTGTGGTTTAATTACGTCAGCATTTTCAAAATTATCAACAATTAACGCAACTTCGGCCGGATCAATCGTACTAGTAATTGCGCTACGAAGATCAACTTTGTATGAAGGATCAGCGGTTCTTTGATATTCCTTGATTAGGTTTTCGATTAGATTGTGGCTACCAAAGTTCTTTACTTCATTGATTAAAACATACGGACGAACATCAGCATTCATTGCTTCTAAATTGTCTTCATTAGCAGTGAAAATCTCATGAGCTGTCTTAATTGAGTCTTTATTTTCAGCGTAAAGACTGGCACTTAATTCATATGGACGAATTTGTGCATCTTCATCGCTTTCACCTGGCTTAACTTTCCAGCCCAAACGAGCAACTTGACTAGCGGATAACTTGTCATAAAGCTTCTTTAAGTCCTTTTCTTGAGCTGATTCAGGTTCAACAAATTGGCGCAACTTAGCAGCAGTAGCGTAAAGAGCATTAATAACTACACTTGACTTCGAGTCAGCAAATTTAGTCAAAAGTGGCACAACAGCAGCATAAGAAATTTGTTTACCTTCTGCTAAAAGACGTAAGTCTTGCAATAATTGCAATTTGGCAATTGGATCAAGTTCATCAACATGAGCCAAAATATCATCAAGCAAAGTCTTGTCATACTTAACGATAAAGTGTGAGTTGTTACCTACATTAATTCTAAGTGGGTGACCTGCTTCACTACGTAAATTCTTGTAGTAACCTAAGTCGATTTCCTTATCAGACATAATCTTAGGTGCCTTGAAGTTAGCATTCAACGGAATTTGCCATTGTCTACCAACGTCTTTACCTTCACCAATGAAGAATTGTTGTTGTGAAAGCTTTAAGTGACCATCGCTACTATCAACATATGCACTAACTACTGGATAACCTGGTTGCTTTAACCATGAGTGCATAATCTTGCCAATATCAAGGTCAGTTGCGGTTGAAAGAGCATCCCAAAGATCGTCACCAGTGGCATTACCGAACTTGTGGTGGTCGAAGTAATACTTCAAGCCTTTTCTTAAGGCATCGTCACCAAGAAGTGAACGAACCATAACTAACATTCTAGAACCCTTGGCATAAACAATGGCACTGTCGAAGGCAGAGTCAATATCTGCTGGGTCATTGATTTCCATTTGAATTGGTTGAACACCGTCAGTAGCATCTCTAGTCAAAGCTGCAGGTGCTTCACTGGTTTGGAACATTTCCCAAATATGCCAATCAGGTTCTAGACCATCAACTGACAAGTATTCCATCATGTTAGCAAAACTTTCGTTAAGCCATAAATTATCCCACCATTTCATGGTTACTAAATCACCGAACCATTGGTGAGCCAATTCGTGAGTAATAACTGTAGCAACCAATTTCTTCATTTCAAGGCTAGTATTGTCTGGATCAAGCAATAAATATGCTTCACGGTAAGTTACTAACCCCCAGTTTTCCATGGCACCAGCACTGAAATCTGGCAAAGCCAATTGCAATGATTGTGGAAGTGGGTATTTAGTTTGGTAAAATTCTTCGTAAAACTCAATTGCATTCTTAGCAACATCCAAAGCAAAGTCTAATTCCTTAGGTTTGTGTGCTTTGGTTGCGTAAACACCAATTAAAACGCCATCCTTGGTATGGGTAGTCTTTGATTGCAAATCACCAAAGGCAAAGGCAACCAAGTAACTAGACATGCGAACAGTTTCTTCAAAGTGGTGGTAGCCGTCCTTGTCCACTTCAACTTCAGGCATATTGGCAAGAGCAACTTCGCCATCTTCTTCATCCCACTTAAGGGCTAAAGTAAAGGTAGCCTTAGCTTCTGGTTCATCGATACATGGGAATGCTTGACGAGCAAAAGTGGTTTCAAATTGAGTACCGATAATTTGCTTCTTGACACCATCAACTTCGTAATATGAAGGATAAATACCCATCATTGTATCAGTAAGTGGTGCACTGTATTCTACTTCGATAATCGCCTTACCGTTTTTGCCAGTTTCAATTTTAATGGCTTCGTCTTTTTCCAATACATCAAAAGGAACATCCTTGCCATCAACCTTAACGCTATCAATGGTCATGTTCTTTTGATTAATGAAAACAGGATTTTCGATTACTTCACCAGTAACAGTTGAAGTACCATTAATTTCTTTTTGTTTACGGTTTACGTTAATACGTAAATCATAGTGTTCTGGATGGAAAGTTTCATAAAAACGTTTAACTGTCATTTTTTTCCTCCTAATTAATAGATCATTTACTTTTAATTTTACCAAAATAAGCGCGAAAGCGCTCAAAAAAGGCTATTTCTTATTGATTGTAAGGATGACGTTTCAGTTCTGTAACATTGCTGTCATATTGAGCTTGTACTATAGAAGCATAGTCATTAAGAAATAAATAAGTTTTGAAAGAATTAATTAAATTTAATAAGGAATGAATACATCAATGAATAAACATGTTAAATCTACTTTAGTAAAAATCTTAGCTGCCTTAGCACTTGCCTTTGCTTGTGTTGCAGTTGCAAATGCTTTTTCTACCAATACTTCAACTACTCAAACTGTTCAAGCTGCAAGAAAGCTTTCAAAAGCTGAAAAAGCTGCTAAGAGATGGATCGCAATGCGCGAATCAGGTGGTAGCTACACTGCTAGAAACGGTGTTTGTTACGGCAAATACCAATTAAACATTGGCTACTTACATGGTAACCTTTCACCTAAGAACCAAGAACGTGTTGCTGATAATTACGTTTACGGTCGTTACGGTTCATGGGTTAACGCCAAGAGATTTTGGTTAGCTCACAACTGGTACTAAAATTAAATTCCTTTAATTCCCAAAAGCTAAAGAAAACCAGCTTAGTCCAATTGACTAAACTGGTTTTTGTTTTACTCAAAATTATCTTGCTTGATAAAACGATAAAGTGCAATGACTAAAACTAAGATCGAGCACGCCATCCCTACATAGGCCATTGTTCCAATGTGGACAGCATTGTTAGCAGCCTCACGGGCTACTTGATTTTCCATTGCATAGCCCACAACCCATTTACGCATTAATACTGGCGTCAAGACAAAACTAACTGTACTAATAATTGAGGTCACTAACGCTACATTACGCGAATATGGTTCTTTAAAGAACTGTGCTAATACGCAGAATGCTGGAGCAATCATCAATAGCAAGATCCACATAATAATCCAGCGCCCAGAACTTGAATTCATCATCTGCGCACTATTAGTGGCATAACGATATGAGCTCCAAAGCGATCCACCAGATAAGGTATTAAGCAAACTCAAGAAATAAGATCCACGTTGTCCATAAACACCACCATTATTGGACAGAATACCTTGAACAAGTTGGAAACTATCAGTTGATCCAGCCGATGAAAAATCGACCGACACAACTTGCTTCATATAAGTAGCTAAAAACATGGTAACTGAGCCACCTAATTCTAGTGCTCTTAACATGCTTAATTTTCTTGAAGCTTTCAGATGAAATTCCAGACTTAAAACTCGATCAGGATGGTGACTGTGACCAATGATAAAAATCCCTGCAATGACGATCAAGGCTAAGATAACCAATCCCCACCAGAATTTAATCATGGCGAAAAATAAGGCTAAAACAATAATCGCAACCGAAATATATGGTCGGTCAGAAAAAATATTCCAAAAGTTCAACTTAACATGATGGTAATTTTCCCTTGATGCATTTGCGACATTTTGATTAATAATCGGCTGAGGATTACTAATTTTTCTGCTGCGAAATTCTTCACGTGTTGTTGCTCTTGTCTTAGTATAATTGGTCCGTGAACGATCTGCGCCGGCTTGACCGTGCTCTTTTTTCATGCGATATTCACGCCGCGACATATGTGCCATAAACTGCAGCCCCCTTCTCAAAGCACTATAGTAGCACATTATCACTTTTTTGCTTGAATTAAGAATGAAATTTCAGAGAAAATTTAGCTTTGTTTTGCATGTGCTAAAATGAATATTAATAATTGTGCTTTTTTTTAGAAAGAGATGACTTTTTGACTAAAACTAAATCAGCAAAACTGCCAGCTGGTTGGCATATGGCCTTTTATACCTTATGGCTCGGTTGCTTTATCACTGGGATGGGCTATTCAATGACAATGCCCTTTATTTCACTATTTATTTCAGATTTGGGTAATTATTCTAAACTGCAAATCAATCTTTATTCAGGATTAGCTTTTGCAATGACTTTTATTGCCCAGGCAATAGTTTCACCATATTGGGGCGGCCTCGCTGATCGCAAAGGTAGAAAACTAATGTGTATGCGTGCTTCTGGTGTGATGGCTTTAACTATTACCCTAACTGGATTTGCACCCAATGCAATTTATATTATTGTAATGCGCTTTATTCAAGGTTCTTTTTCTGGTTATATTAACAACGCCACCGCTTTAATGGCAAGTGAAACGCCGCATGAACGTAGCGGCTGGGTCATGAGTCAAATGATGACGGCCGGGACTGCCGGAAATTTGATTGGACCGCTATTAGGTGGTGCTCTCTCCAGCTTCTTTGGCAATATGTTTGGTGGCGCCTGGGGGTATCGGATTCCATTCTTCATTACCGGTGTTTTAATGTTCATCGTCTTTTTAGGTACAACGTTCTTAGTTCACGAAGACTTTACTCCAATTTCTCGTGAAAAGATGAAGCCAATGGGCGAAATCATGAAAAGCTTGCCTAGCGTAAAATTGATTGTGGTGATGTTTATTACTACCATGTTGGTACAATCATCAACCATGTCAATTGATCCAATTGTTTCATTATACGTAAAATCAATGATGCCTCATGACGGGGATGTTGCCTTTGTTGCAGGTGTTGTTGCGGCAACGCCTGGTCTTGGAACGCTAATTGCGGCATCACGAATTGGACACAAGATGGATGAAGTTGGACCGTTACGCGTATTGCGAATCGGCTTAGTCGTCGGTGCCGCATTGTTTGTACCAATGGCTTTAACTAATTCGCCTTGGGTACTAGCAGGACTGCGCTTCTTATTAGGGATTGCTAGTGCAGGGATGTTGCCAGCCGCACAGACGGTATTAACTTTAAACACACCAAGCGAAAGTTTCGGTCGAATCTTTAGTTATAACCAGTCATTTCAAGCAGTTGGTGCCATGTTAGGATCGTTAATGGGATCGACTATTTCCGGTTTTTCAAATTATGCAACGGTATTCTGGGTAACTGGATTTACGTTACTGATCAACTTTGTGCTTGTTTTGATTTTTGCTTGGGGAATTTCTTATCGGAATAGATAGGTTAAGCATATTCCTAAAGTATGGAATTTAAAAATGGAATAAAAGAGCTGTAAATATCACACAAAAAATATTTACAGCTCTTTATTATTTTCAATTTTTTACGCTACCATCTTTTCATAAATGCGATACATCCGATTATCATAAGCGCACATTGAAATGTCCAACTTATAACCTGAATTTTCTTTCTGCCACTTTTCAATCGCGTCAACTGCGATCTTAGTTGCATCTTCTGCAGGATAGCCATACACACCCGTAGAAATAGCTGAAAAAATTACGCTATGCAATCCCGCTTTCTTTGCCAAAGCCAGTGAATTATAGTAGCAAGAAGCTAGCATATGTGCATCACTAGTCTTGCCAGCATAAACCGGGCCTACTGTATGAATTACATATTTCGCAGGTAAATTATAGCCATGTGTTATCCTTGCTTCACCTGTTGGACAACCATGCAAAGTCATGCATTCTTCAAGCAAACGTGGACCCGCTGCTCTATGAATGGCACCATCAACGCCGCCACCACCAAGTAATGAATTATTAGCCGCATTAACGATCGCGTCGGCTTTCATCTTAGTAATATCGCCTTTAATAATTTTTATGTCTTTCATAATTATGTCCTTAGAAATAACCAACATTTCTTTCTACCACCATTCTAACACCAATAATATTGGTTTGATCCAAAAAAGAATACAAAGTATCCCGTTATTTTTATATTACGAACTTGAATTGATTTCTATATTTAGTATCCTAATATTAAGTTTAGCGTTATAGGAGCAACGAAATGAAAATTCTACGACGCAGTTTATGCATCATTTCGATCATCTTATTTTCTTTTGCTTTAAGCATTCTCATTCCCAGTGTTCAAGCTAGCAAAATAGTTTTAGATGATCTCATCATATTTTTATATTTAATTGGAATCGTAATTCTGGGCATTCTGTTGTTGTCTAACAGATTCGATTACCTATCGTTTAGTCTGAGTATAATTCTGCTGCTCACAACTAGCATTGCTTGGATCAGATTCCCAATGATTAGCATTATTTATACTTTTTTTATAGCTTATCTGAGTATATGCTTACTAACAATTTTTATTGCTAAAAGGATTAAGAAATAAGTCACTATGTTTTCTAAGAAAGAACTAAAAATCATCAATAACGCATTAATTATTATCTATTTGCTTTCAGTCGGCCCAACATTCATCTTCGGTTTTACTAAATCAAATGATTTCACAAGTACTTTCTTTTTAATTGCAAATATCATTTTAGTTTGTTTATTCATTATCATTGCTATCAGAATTGCTAAAATCAATTTCAGGCTAAAGACACAATATTATCCACTAGGCTTCATCACTCTTATTTCAATAATAGAACTAGCCTACCCTGGACTGACATTAAATGAGCGCATTAGCAATTATTTTGCTATCAGCAATATTATTTTAGGCTTGCTAACTACTAAAATCTCAAAGAAATTAGTTTAAATATAGGACACAAAATGAAATATCTGAAAATTCCAAGATTAATTAACAGTATTTTGATTACTTTGCTCAGCATCTATCCCCTCCTTACAATTTTTATAATCGAAGGTGAAGTTCATACTATTCCAGCCATAGT
>SKEG01001210.1_pt1 | contig 21339 bp, 18 predicted proteins | sample 4826631 | NCBI WGS metagenome assembly SKEG01 (sample SAMN11008815, study PRJNA524170) | human gut metagenome | biome: Human fecal sample; material: Feces; isolation source: fecal sample from pouch patient p26, p34, p50 | host: Homo sapiens | place: Israel: Tel-Aviv | collected 2016-11-02
TTACAAAAAAGAACTATAACAAATCAAGAAGAATAGTTAGAGGATTATTTCTAAGTGGTTATGGACTTATAAATTCAGATATAAATGGAAGTCTAAACATACTTAGAAAATCAGAAAAATGTATTCCCGACTTAATTAACTTAAAGAGGGATAATGGGAAATTGGACTCTCCTAAGCGTATAAGGGTGGCTTGTTAATTCAAGTGGAAACTTAAATATCAGACTACGCTAAAAGAATCATCGTGGTATTGTACCCGAGGTAGTTCAATGATAAGTTAGGATTTGTTCCTCAGACTGAAGATTTAGCTTATGTAATATCAGATTCGATAAAAAATTTATAAGGTATAAAAAGATATATGAACTGTATTGAAATAAAGAAATTACCAATAGTTTCAATACAGTTAATTTTTTTTAGTAATTTATGTTGATATGATAAATAATATATTTGCTTACTATTAATATATGGTATATAAATATGATATACTTAAAGTTGATTTAATAAATGATTTATAAACAATATTTTAATGAGATAGGTGAATAAATAGATGGCTACGATAGTAGATGTTGCAAGGTTAGCAGGTGTTACTCCAACCACTGTATCACGTGTTATTAATAATAGAGGATATATTAGTGAAAAAACAAAGAAAAGGGTTCATGAAGCTATGGATGAACTGGGATATCAGCCTAATGAAATAGCACGTTCCTTAACAAAACAAAAAAGTAATACAATTGGAGTTATAGTACCTCATATATCTCACCCATACTTTGCAAAATTAATAAGTAATTTAGAAAATGAAGCAGCTAAAAAAGATTACAAGATAATATTATGTAATAGTAAAGAAAAAGCTGAAAAAGAAAAGCAATATTTAGATATGTGTAAAAGTAATAGAGTTGCAGGGATAATTATATGTAGTGGAAATTTTGAATCTAATAAGATTAATACAGGAGGTATTCCAGTAGTATTATTAGAGAAAAATTTTGAAGAGGGTAAGCTTGGAATTCAATGTGATAATTATCAAGGTGGAAAGCTTGCAACAGAGCATTTAATAGAATGTGGATGCAAAAAAATATTACACCTTAGTGGAGTAATAGATGAAGAAATGCCTGCTGATAATAGAGAAAAAGCTTTTATAGATGTATGTAGTAAAAATGAGATTGAGTATTTTATAAAGAAATATGATATAGATACATATAATCAAATGAATTATTACGATTATATAAAAGCAGCACTAAATGAAATAGAAGGTGTTGATGGAATATTTGCAAGTAGTGATTTAATAGCTGCACAGGTTATTCAAGTTTGTAATGAAATAAAAATTAGGATACCGGAAGATATTAAATTAGTTGGCTTTGATGATGTTGATATATCACAATTAACAACACCGAGGATAACTACTGTACATCAGCCAATCAAAGAAATGGCAAGGCTTTCAATTGAATTAATTGATGCTAAGTATAATAATATAGAGGTAAATGAAAAAAATATATTATCAATTAAGTTAATTATTAGAGAGAGTACAGTGAATAAATAAAATTATCTATGGAGTATTTTAATATAAAAAAACTACCCCAGGTGGATTTACCAGGGGGAGTTTTAAGTGTGCTATGATGTATCGTTCATTATTTATATATTTAAACTTAAGAGAATGAATAGAATTATCTATTATTATTAAGTTAAAATACAATATCATTAAATAGTGTATCTTTCAACAATACCATCATCATTTATATATTTAATTGTAGATTTGCTAGTAGTTAAATCAACATTTAAAGTACAATATTTATTATCTTTTTTCCATGTTAGGATGATTTCAGTATCACTTGAAGGTTCAACAGTGAAGTCTCCATCAAATGCAGGATAATCATTTCTAAAGTCAATTAGCTTAAGTAATCTTTGAACTACCTCTTGACTATATGCTTTATCAATTTCTTCTAAAGTAAAGTTATGTCTATTAATTTCACGACCTTCTCCAGTACGAGTAACATTTTCAACATCATTTTCGCCAGCTAATAACCCAACATAATAAACTTGTGGAATACCAGGGGCAAAGAATTGAATTGCTCTTGCGCTTAAGTATGCATTATCATTGCATCCTAAAACTGAATAGTAAGAACATCTTATTTGATGAACATCAAATCCATCTGGACTCTTATGAGCATCAGAATGAACTAAGCTTAAATTTGCACCATGATTTAAGCAATGATCAACAATCTTTCTAGCATCAGCTGTAGATACTAAATCATCAAGATCAGGTTTTACAGGAATACCATCATGGCAATCTAACATTGTAAATTGATTAGTTGGTCTGTTTTTTAAGTAGTCAGTAAGTGCTGAACTTGATTTGTTAACTAATGTGCTAAGTATAGTATATGGTAATATAAAGTCGTATATATAGTTACCGTATTTAGCTAACTTATATTGAGTTGTATAGTGGGAATGAACTTCAGGTAATAAATCAATATCTAAAGATTTAGCTAAATCAGATACCCAGTCTAAGAACTTATATATTTCAGGTTCAACGAAGAAACAACTAGTTCCAAGTTTCTTTATTACATATCCAACAGCATCAAGTCTTACAATTTTAACATTGTTTTTGTGGAAGTTTTCAAAGAATTCCTTTAATAAGGCTCGTACAGCTTCAGAATTTATGTCTAAATCAATTTGTTCTGAAGGTGTTTCTTTACCAAAAGTAGTCCAAACAGAAACTTCTTCACCTTTTATATTAAATGTTGAATAAGGAACTTGTCTACGTAAGAACATTTTATTTATATCTTCCTGAACTGGTTTGCTATCGGACCATATTTTATCTAATGTTATAAATAAATTTGCATATTTTGAATCTCTCCCATTCTTTAAGAAGTCTTGGAAAAATACAGAGTTTTTAGAAATATGATTAACCATTAGATCAAGAAGGATATCATAGTTTTCAGCTAATTTACGAATATCTTCCCAAGTACCAAATTTAGGTTCTATTTCTAAGTAAGTTAGTGGCGCGAATCCCCTATCTCCTGATGATGGGAATGGAGGAAGTATATGAATACCACCTTTAAATGTTTTTGGAAAATATTTTGTAAGAACATTATTTAATGTTTTTAAATCTCCACCAAGAGAATCAGGATAAGTTATAAGTTGAACTTTATTTTTAACTGCCATTTTTATATCTCCTCTTAATTAATTATATATTATAAATTGTTTTTAATTCTTCTATTGAAGGCAATTTAGCAATTGCTCCTACATGTTTAAGTTTGAAGGCACTTGTTGCAAAACCTATATTTAAAGCTTCTTTTAAAGTGTAATTGCTAGTTATAGCTGTGTAGAATCCACCCCAGAAAGCATCTCCAGCACCAGTTGTATCAATAACTTCAGTAGCTAAAGTATTGAATTTGATAGTTTTAGTTCCGTCAGAAACTATTGCACCATATTTACCTAAGGTCATTATTACAAGCTTTGCACCACACTCTATAAATTTGTTTACATGATTTTCAGGAGTATCAGGTCCAAAAATTCTTTCAGCATCAACTTCAGAAGGCTTTATAATATCTATTTTACCTATAAGATTTTTTATATATTCTATTCCATCATGTCCTTCTTCCCAAATCATTTCGTGATAATTTGGATCAAATCCTATAAGAACATTATTTTTTCTAGCTTCTTCAATAACTCTTTCAATCATTTTTCTTGATTTTGATTGAGAAATAGGCCAACAAGAAAAATGAACTATTTTACTATTTTTTAATGTTGAATCTATGTCTGAATTATATTCTAAGTTGTAATCTGCACTACGATAGAAAATTGGTAGTGGAGTTTCTTTGCTTTTAGTTACAAGTACCATACTTGTAGAATGATTTACTGAGTTAATTAAGTTTGTATCAATGTTATTGTTTTTTAAGTGATTAATTAAAAACTTACCTAATCCGTCATTTCCAACGCAAGCTGTTATAATAGGATTACCGCCAAGTCTTTTTATATTCATAGTTATATTAGCCGGTGAACCACCAAAAAATCTTGAATATTTATTGGAGTTGAAATTAGTATCATAATCATCAGAAATCATATCTACTAAAATTTCTCCAATTGTAAATACGTCATTTATTTTATCTTGGAATTGTATAGTATTACTAAAATTAAACATTATTACCTCCAAATTGTTTTCTATAACTAGAGTATAGATATTATTTAATAATATGTCAATCGCTTGACATATAAAATTAATTTTTTTAAGTTTAAAAATATGAATAATTTTACAAAAACATAGATGGTATAATATAAGGAGATAATAAAAATATATATGAATGATAAAGGGTGAGAATAATTTAAGGAGGATATTATGGGAAAATATAGCTTAGATTTAAAGGAATATGCAAGGCTTGCTAGAGAAGTTGCAGCTGAAAGCTGTGTATTATTAAAAAATGATAATAATACACTTCCACTAAAAAAAGGAGATAAGGTAGCAGTTTTTGGTCGAAGTGCTTTTAATTATTATAAAAGTGGATTAGGTTCTGGAGGACTTGTAAATACAAAATATGTGGTAAGTATACTAGATGCTTTAAGGAATGAAAAGGATATTGTTTTAGATGAAGATTTATTAGAAATATATAGTGAGTGGATTAAAGAAAATCCATATGATGAAGGGCATGGATGGGGAACTGTACCGTGGTCGCAAAAAGAAATGAAATTAGAAGATTATATATTAAGAGTAGCTAAGGAAAATGATATTGCATTAGTTATGATAGGCCGTACTGCAGGTGAGGATCAAGATAGTAAAAATGAGGCTGGAAGTTATCTTTTAACAGATGTTGAAAAAGATATGATAAAAAAAGTGAGCAAATCATTTAGGAGAACTGTAGTAGTTTTAAATGTTGGTAATATTATAGATATGAAATGGGTAGATGAGTATAATCCATCAGCAGTGCTTTATGCTTGGCAAGGTGGGCAAGAAGGGGGAAATGGAGTTATTGATGTTTTAACTGGAAGAGTAAATCCATGTGGAAAGTTAACTGATACTATTGCAAAAAATATAGAAGATTATCCATCTACTAAAAATTTCGGAGATCCAGAGAGAAATTATTATGAAGAGGATATTTATGTAGGGTATAGATATTTTGAAAGTTTTGCAAAAGAAAAGGTTATGTATCCTTTTGGATATGGATTATCATATACAAGTTTTGATATTAAGGGGAAATTAGTTGAATCAATACATGAGGAAATAGTTGTTGAAGCAAATGTAACTAACAATGGCAATATGTCAGGGAAAGAAGTTGTACAAGTTTATATAGAAGCGCCACAAGGTAAACTTGGAAAGCCAGTAAGAGCTCTTGTTGGATTTAAGAAGACAGGTATTATTAAACCCGGTGAATGTGAAAAGTTAATAATAAATATACCTAAAAGTTATATAGCTTCTTATGATGATAGTGGTGTAACCGGATATAAATCTTGTTATGTCTTAGAAGAAGGTTTATATAAGATTTATATAGGATCAGATGTTAGAAATGCTGAAGAATCAGGGCAATACGATGAAAAATTTACAATAGTAGAAAGTTTAGAAGAGGCTTGTGCACCAATAGTTGAGTTTAAAAGAATTAAGCCTATATTAGATGAAAATAATAAATTTAATATAGAAAATGAAGAAGTTCCTATGAGAAGAATAAATCCTAAAGAGAGAATGTTTAAAAATCGTGATGAAGAAATAATTTATACAGGGGATAGAGGGTATAAGCTTGCTGATGTATTTGAAAATAAAGTAAAGTTAGATGATTTTGTAGCACAGTTAAGTTACAATGATTTAATTTGTATGTTTAGAGGAGAGGGAATGTGTAGTCCTAAGGTTACTCCAGGAACAGCAGCTGCATTTGGTGGAATTACTGAATCATTAAGAAATTTTGGAATACCTGTTGCATGTTGTGCTGATGGTCCATCAGGTATAAGAATGGATTGTGGAACAAATGCATTTTCACTGCCAAATGGGACAGCATTAGGATGTACATTTAATGTTGATTTAGTTAAAAAACTTTATAAAATGACTGGAATAGAGTTATGTAGAAATAAGATAGATTCTCTTTTAGGGCCTGGAATGAATATTCATAGAAATCCATTAAACGGAAGAAACTTTGAGTACGTATCAGAAGATCCAATACTAACTGGAAAGATAGGTGCAGCTCAAGTTATTGGTATTCAAGAAGCTGGATCTACAGCAACAATTAAACATGTTTGTGCCAATAATCAAGAGGCTTCAAGGCGTTTTGTAGATTCAATAGTATCAGAAAGAGCACTTCGTGAAATTTATTTAAAAGGATTTGAAATTGCAGTTAAAGAAGGTAAAGCACGCTCTGTTATGACTACTTATAACCCTGTAAATGGGATATGGACAGCAGGAAGTTATGATTTATGTACTACTATTTTACGAAAAGAATGGGGATTTGATGGTATAGTAATGACAGATTGGTGGGCAGAAGCAAATACTGAAGGTGAAAAGTCTACAAGAGAAAATAAAGCTCCTATGGTGCTAGCACAAAATGATTTATATATGTGTGTATCAAATTCATTAGAAAATCCTGAAAATGACAATGTTAAGGAAAGGTTTGAAGCTGGAGAAGTTACAAGAAGTGATTTGCAAAGAAATGCTAAAAATATATTAAAATTTATTATGAAATCACAAGCAATGTTACATGAGCTAAATTTAATAAGTAAAGAAGATTTAGAAGAAATTAATGGACAATATGATGATGGGAATATTTCACTAGAGGATATTGTTTATTATTATGCAGATAAGGATAGCAATGATATTATTATAGATGCAAGCAATTTTAATAATAAAAAAGGTGATTCAGAGGTTTTTGGAATATCTTTAAATGAACTTGGACTTTATAATATCGAGATAACAATGAAATCAGAGCAAGGATCATTATCTCAATTACCACTTTCTATTTATTACGACAATGTACTAAAATCAACTATTACTATTAGAGGAACAGAAGGTGAATGGGTTACTGAAAGTAGGGAGTTAGGATTTATTTTTGGTGTGAATCATTATATTAAATTATACTTTGGAGCTAGTGGGTTAGATATTGATAAAGTAGTAATTAAATTTATGGGTAAAGGAAAATTACCATTTTAAAAAAGATAAGAAAAGTGTAGTTACCTTTAGGGTCAATTAAATATTTAACTTGACCTTGAAGGTGATTTGTGGTCATAGATAGTTGGGTTTCTAAGGCTTATATGGGGAAAATGGAATTGCTTTATATACATTAATATATAATTCTTATGGAATGAGACTAGTTGCACATAAGCCTTTTGCTTATATTGAAGTAGCAATAAGTGATTATAGAAACTATTTTTTGTAAATTGAGCATACAGGCTAATTCTATATTGGAAAAAGGTATTTTTATATTTTTCTAAATAAATTTTTGCTAAAATAAATATCTACAACTATATCTTTATTAATTATCACTAAGTATTTTCATCATACTATATTTTTATTATACAACATTTAGACATATATTAATGACATATGGTCATAGTTTTAAATTATATATAAAAGTATAATATAAATATATCATGAAAATGTTGTACAGAGGTGGAAATATATATAATTAGGAGGATAATATGGGGATTATATTTAATGAAGATAATAAATTATTTCACATTCAATCAAAAAGGACTAGTTATATTTTAAGTGTTTTAGAAACAGGACATTTAATTAATCTATATTGGGGAAGAAAAATTAATTCTAATAAAATAAATTATGTAGTTAAAAAGAGGGCTTGTGGAAGCTTTTTAGCGGATTTAGATAATATAGATGCATTGCACTTAGAAGTTATAGCACAAGAATATCCAAGCTATGGAAGTCCGGATTTGCGTTCACCTGCAATTCAAGTAAAACTAGCAAATGGAACTACAGTAACAGATTTTAGGTATGAGAGTCATGAAATTTACAGAGGAAAGAAAAAACTTGAAGGATTACCTGCAACTTATGCTGAAAAAGAAGATGAAGTAGAGAGTTTAGAAATAACATTAAAAGATGAAGTAGCTAACTTAAGAGTTATATTATCCTATACTGTATTTGAAAATTATGATTCAATAACAAGAAGTTGTAAAGTTATAAATGATAGTAATGATGAAGTTGATATATTAAGAGCTTTAAGTGCGAATGTTGATTTTACACATAGTGAGTTTGATTTAATTCAATTATCAGGTTCTTGGGCTAGGGAAAGACATATAGTAAGAACAGCTTTAAGAAGTGGTGGACAATGTATTGAAAGTAGAAGAGGAGCAAGTAGTCATGCTCAAAATCCATTTATAGCATTAGTAAGTAAAGATGCAACAGAAGATAAAGGAGAGGTTTATGGATTTAATTTAATTTATAGTGGAAACTTTTTAGCTAGTGTTGAAGTAGATATGCATAGTAATGCAAGAACACAAATTGGTATAAATCCATTTGATTTTACTTGGAATTTAGAATCAGGACAATCATTCCAAACACCAGAAGTTGTTATGGTATATTCACCTAATGGATTAACAGGAATGTCTCATATTTATCATGATTTATATAGAGAAAGATTATGTAGAGGAACTCATAGAGATAAGGAAAGACCAATACTTATAAATAATTGGGAAGCAACATATTTTGATTTTAATAATGAAAAAATTAAAGAGATTGCTAAGGAATCTAGTAAGCTTGGGATAGAATTATTTGTTTTAGATGATGGTTGGTTTGGAGAAAGAAATAATGATGATTGCTCACTTGGAGATTGGTTTGTAAACGAGGAAAAGCTTAAAGGAGGATTAAATTCTTTAGCTACAGATATTAATAAAATGGGAATGCAATTTGGTTTATGGTTTGAACCAGAAATGATTTCACCAAAAAGTAAGTTATATGAAGAACATCCAGATTGGTGTATTCATATTGATGGAAGAATAAGATCCGAAGCAAGAAAACAGCTTATATTAGATTTATCTAGAGATGAAGTTTGTGAAGCTGTAATAAAAATGATTACAGATGTGTTGAAATCAGCACCTATATCATATGTTAAATGGGATATGAATAGAAATATGACAGAAATAGGATCAACAGCATGGCCTGCAAAAAAACAAAAGGAAATTGCTCATAGATACATGTTAGGTTTATATAAAATATTAGAAAATATAACTTCTAATTTTCCTAATATACTGTTCGAAAGTTGCTCTGGTGGCGGTGGAAGATTTGATGGTGGAATGTTATACTATATGCCACAAACTTGGACAAGTGATGATACAGATGCAATAGAAAGATTAATGATTCAAGAGGGAACATCATTAGTATATCCAACCAGTTCGATGGGAAGCCATGTATCCGCTGTACCAAATCATCAAGTTCATAGAAGTACACCACTTAATACAAGGGGAGTAGTAGCAATGGCAGGAAGCTTTGGTTATGAATTAGATGTAACTAAAATGAATGAAGAAGAAAAAGAAGAAGTTAAAAAGCAAGTTGAGTTTTATAAAAATATTAGAAGTACTGTTCAATTTGGAGATTTGTATAGATTGAAAAGCTCATTTGATAGTAATGAAGCAGCTTGGATGAATTTATCTAAAGATGGCAAAGAAGTAGTAGTAAGTTATGTTAAGAAGTATGCTGAAGCTAATGTAATACCAAGACGATTAAAAGTTAAGGCTTTAGATGAAAATTCATTATATGAAGTAATTGAAACTGGAGAAGTATTTGGTGGAGATGAACTTATGTATATAGGGCTTGAAATTGGAGAACTTATGGGAGACTATCAAGCTAAGAACTGGACTTTAAGAAAAGTTGATTAAAAATTTATAATATAAATATTAAGATAGCATAAATTTAAATAGTAGTTTTATGCTATCTTTTTTAGAGTTTTAATAATATATCTAACATTTAACCATATTTTAAAAACATTAATACGTTTTCGAGAGCAATAGTGATGATTATAATTAAAATGTAGAAACAAACATAATAGTGATAATGAAACAATTATAGCAAAAAAAGTAATAATAAGAGAGGTATTAAATATGGAAGTATTAGAGAAAGTAAATAGGAATGAAAGTGACGTTTCTATGAAAACGTTAATTTCTTTTGGAATGGGGAGTTTAGGAAATAATATTATATGTGCAATGATAGGTACATATTTAACAATTTATTTAACGGATAGCTTTGGGATAAGTGCAGCTGCTGTAGGTACATTGTTTTTGGTTGCAAGAATAATCGATGCAATTACAGATCCTATTATGGGAATGATTGTTGATAATACAAAGTCTAAGATGGGGAAGAGTAGACCATATCTTTTATTTGTTCCAATATTCATGGGAATAGCGACGATAATGTGTTTTTCATCACCAAATTTAAGTGATACAGGAAAAATAGTTTGGGTATATATATCTTATATACTATGGGGGATATGTTTTACCGCTATGGATACACCTTATTGGTCATTATCTGCTAATATAACTCAATCAGCACAAGGAAGAACTAAAATTATAACATCAGCTAGAACCATTGCCTTTGGAGGGAGTTTAGTTGTTTCAGTATTTACTCTCCCATTAGTAGCTAAGTTTGGAAATTGGACGATAGTAGCAATAGTATATTCTATAACAGCTGCAATTTGTACTTGGGTTACTGTATGGGGAGTTAGAGAAATAAATACAAATAGAAAGCCACAAAAACAAGGAATTAAGCAATTAAAAGAACTTTTTAAAACAAATAGACCTTTAAGAATTGTATTAATATCTATGTTAATGTTAGAAATAACTTATGCTCTAAGAAATGGATTTTCAATATATTATATAAAGTATAATTTCAATGCAGAATTATATATTCCTTTAGTAACTGGAATTAGTATAACAACAGGAATGCTTGGTGGAATTTGTACACCTAGTATAACAAAAATACTGGGAAAAAGAAAAACAGCCTTATTTGGAATAGCAATTAATGCTATTGGTTTTTTATCAATATTTTTATTAAAATATTCAAGCTTAAAAATGATGTTAGTGATAAATGCTTTTATGGGGCTTGCTGAAGGGGCAGCCAATATATCTTTAGCATCAATGGTTGCAGATTGTGTTGAATATGGGGAATGGAAAACAGGTAAAAGATCAGAGGGAATGATATTCTCTTCAAATATATTTAAAACAAAACTTGCAAGTGCAATAGGTGGGGCTTTATGTGGATATGCATTAGCATTTTTTGGATATGAGGCAAATGTAGCACAAACCGTAAATACATTAAATGGAATACATATAATGTATTCAATAATACCAGGAATAATTGCGGTATGTAGTATTATATCTTTAAGAAGATATAATTTAACTGAAAAAGAATATGAAGCTATACTTGAAGATTTAAATAAAGGTGAGCATTTAGAAACAACATAATTCATAAAAATGTAAATACAAATAAAAACTGGTTTGTAATAAAAAAATACAAACCAGTTTTGTTTTATTGAGATAAAAGAAATTTTTTAGTTGTTTCTTTTTTTGTATCTCTATATTGTTTAGGACTAACTCCTTTAATTTTTTTAAATGTTTTAGAAAAGGCTAGAGGGTCACTATAGCCACAGGAGTATGCTATATTAGCAATTGGAAGGTCAGTATTATATAATAATTCAGCAGCTTTAGTTATTCTAAATTTCATTAAGAATTTTTGAGGAGACATATTTAAATTGCTTTGAAAAATGGAAGTCAAATAACTTCTATTTAAACAAATATAATTAGCAATGTCTGTTACCTTTATAGAATTATGATAATTATTTTGAATAAATTCAATTGCTTTATTTATGTAATTATTAGTATTTTCCTCCCTTGTTAATGATGAGGTTTCTTTATGATTTTCACACAGTTTTGAGAAGAATAAGTATAATAATCCTTCAATTTTAAAAGCATCAGAATCAGACATTGTATGATGTTTTAACATTTCTAATACATATTCTTTTAAAGCATCATCTTTTTCATGAGTAAAAATTAAATGTTCAGAATCTAATCCAACAGAATTGAGATAAAGTTTAGCTTTATCACCATCGATACCAATCCAAAGATATGTCCAAGGATTATCTTTATCAGCTTGATAAAATGTAACAACATTAGGTTCGATTAAGAAACCTTGATTTTTTCTAACTTTATATTTATTGTCATTTACATAATAATAGCCTTCTCCATCCAATACATAATGAATTAAATAATTTGGGCGAACAGCTGGACCAAATGAATATAAAGGAACACATTTTTCTAATCCGCAGTAACAGAGATATAAATCATTAAAACTTCGATTAGTATTTTCTAAAAAGTATATATCTAACATAAATCCTCCTAAATCTAACATAAATCCTCCTAAATCTAACATTTAGATATGGTCTTATTAAAGCTATATATAAATTTTAAATTAGAAGGATATATATTTCAATATATATTAATTAAAAGATATACTTCAAATAATAAAACTAACATTTAGACATGTTTTAATTACATTAATCTATTTAGAATTATTATAAAAAGTTTTAAAATATAATTATGTAAACGATGTAATAAGAGAGGGATGAGATAATGGGAAAGAAAAAGGTGATAGCAACAATTTTAGTATCAATATCAATGGCAACAACATTATTAACAGGTTGTACAAGTAGTATTGGGATTGATAATAATAGTAAAAAGCAGATAGTGTTCTTTAGTAATAAGATAGAAGCTGTAGATACCTATAATAAACTTGTAGAAAAATTTGAAGCCGAAAATCCAGATATAGATGTAGTTGTTAGTGCACCACCAGATGCAACAACTGTATTAAAGACTAGATTAGTAAAAGGTGATGCACCAGATATTATTTCACTATCAGCAGATAGAAGTTTTGCAGATTTTGTAGATGCTAATATATTAGAAGATTTAAGTGGGAAAATAGATTTTAGTGTTATTGATCCGATTTATAATCAAATGCTAAAGGCGTTGGAAATTGAAAGTATAGATGGAATTTACGGTGTGCCATATGCATTAAATGCAAGTGGAGTTATATATAATAAAGATATATTTGAGGAATTAGGGTTATCAATTCCTAAAACATGGGATGAATTTTTAGGGCTAGCTCAAGCTGTACAAGATAATGGTATAACACCGTTTTACTTTACATTAAAGGAGTCATGGACTTCTTTACCTGCATGGAATACTATAGCAAGTACTTTAGTTAGTAGTGATTCTTTTAAGAAGGTAAATAGCAAGGAAACTACATTTAATGAAATTTATTCTGAAACAACAGATAAGATTATGAAGTTAATGAAATATGGACATTCTGACAACTTTGGTGTTGGTTATAATGATGGTAATACAGCATTTGCTAACGGGGAGTCTGCAATGTATTTACAAGGTAGTTATGCAATTCCTGCAATTTTAACTGTAAATCCAGATTTAAATCTAGGAATGTTTCCGTTACCTGCATCTAATAATGAAGAGGAAAATAAATTAGTTTCTGGTGTAGATGTATATTTTGCTATTACTAAAGATTCTAAGAATAAAGAGGAAAGTATAAGGTTTATAAACTTTTTATTAGAAGAAGAAAATGCGAAAACTTATATAGATGAACAAAGTGCATTCTCAGCAGTTAAGGGGGTAGTGCAAGAAGATTCAAAATTTGAAGGGTTTGATGAATTCTTTGAAAATTCAAGGGTTGTTGACTTCCAAGATCATTATTATCCAGCAGAATTACCAGCATCTGATATGATACAAACATATCTTTTAGATGGGGATAAGAACAAGTTCTTAAATAATTTTCAAAAGGAATGGTTAAAGGCAAATAGACAGTATATTAAAGAATAGTATGAAGGGGTGAATAGAAATGAAAAAAAGAGATAGATTTTTCTTGTGTACAATAATACCAATGATAGTTGTATTTTTCTTATTTCACACATTCCCGTTATTAAAAGGGGGAATGTATAGTTTTACTAATTTTAGAGGATTTGGAGATTTTGATTTTATTGGATTAATGAATTTTAAAGATTTATTTACTGATTCAAGGGTGATAAATTCATATATGTTTACCTTTAAATTTGCTATAGTTACAACAATAATAGTAAATTTAATAAGTTTAACATTAGCATTAGCGTTAAATTCAAAAATAAAATTTAAAACTACATTAAGAGGATTATATTTTTTACCTAATATTTTAGGTGGATTAATTGTAGGATATATATTTAATTATATTTTTACATTTATACTTCCAAAGTTAGGTGAAGTTATGGGGAGTGAAGTTCTTAGTAAAAGCATACTTGGTAGTACAAGCTTAGCCTGGATAGCTGTTGTAATTGTAGTTTCGTGGCAATCGATAGCGTTTAATACTATAATTTACATTTCAGGGCTTCAAACAATTCCAGATGATGTTTATGAAGCAAGTGGAATTGATGGAGCAGGGAAATGGCTACAATTTAGAAAGATTACATTCCCTTTAATAGCACCATTCTTTACAATAAATATGGTTTTATGCATGAAAAACTTCTTAATGGTATTTGATCAAATAATGTCCTTAACTGGTGGGGGACCTGCTCAATCGACAGAATCAATTTCTATGCTTATATATAAAGCAGGATTTGGTGGAAGTCAATTTGGATATCAATCAGCAAATTCAGTTGTATATTTTATAGTTATTGTAGTTATATCATTATTCCAAATTAAAGTATTAGAGAAGAGGGAGGTTCAATTATAATGGCTGAGGTAGGTTTAAAATCTAATAATAGAAGTAAAGTAAAAAAAATATCTTTTATAAAGAAGGAAGATGGAAAAGTTAATTTGCCAATTACTATATTACTTATTATTTGTTCATTAACAATATTATTTCCACTTTATATAACCATTGTTATTGCATTTAAGCAACCATCAGAAATGATTGGGAATATATTATCACTTCCGAAGTCATGGAGTTTTAGTAATTTTAAGCAAGCTATTGAGATGACTAATTTCTTTCATACAATAATGAATAGTTTATTTATAACAGTGGGAGCTGTAGTGGTAACTATTGTTACAAATTCATTAGTTGCATATGCTATTGCAAGAAATATGCATAAAAAGTTTTATAAATTTGTATATTTTTATTTTGTAAGTGCAATGTTTGTACCATTTTCAATGTTAATGTTACCACTTGTTAAGCAAGTAAGTTTCTTTAATTTAGATAATAAAGTTGGTATGATAATTCTTTATATGGTATTTGGTATATCAATGAATACATTGCTTTATGTTGGATATTTGAAGAACATTCCTCTTGAATTAGAAGAAGCGGCTTATGTTGATGGTGCTAAACAATGGACTGTATTTTGGAAGATTATATTCCCTTTGTTAAAGCCGATGCATGCAACAGTTGGAATAATGACAGCTCTTTGGGCATGGAATGATGTAATGATGCCACTTGTAATACTAAGTGAGCAAAGTTCAGCAACGTTACCATTAGCACAATATATATTCCAATCAAAATTTGGGACAAACTATAATGTAGCATTTGCTTCATATCTTTTAGCTTTATTACCATTATTAGTATTCTATTTATTTGCTCAAAAATGGATTATAAATGGTGTAACAAAAGGGGCAATAAAATAATTATAAAAATAGAAATGTATAGAGGATAATTTCTGATGAAAAGGAAATTATCCTTTTTGTATTAATTGAGTATTGATAATAACATAAAGATGAAAGAAGTTATAGTTGTATTAAAAATTTTTTATAGAAATCAAAATCCTCCTTTTGAGAGAAATCTATTATATATTATTAGAATTGACTATTAGTGCAATTTTAAACTCTTTTAAATTTTAAAGCTTTAATAACTAAATTATTAGTCATTCTTTTACCGAAAGCATAGCCAATTATTTTTTTAGAATGTAAATCAAGAACTGAAGATAAATAGAACCAACCATCTATAGTAGTGTGAATATATGTAATATCTCCTACACATTTTTCATTAATAGAAGTGTTTGTAAAATCTCTTTGTAAAACGTTTTCTAAAACTTCTGCTACTTTTTTAGTTGAATGAGGTCTATATTTTTTTATAGTTATTGAGTAAAGAGAAAGTTCACTCATCTTTCTTTGAACTCTCTTTAAAGATACATTAAAGCCTTCTTTACAAAGTATATAATGAATCCTAGGTGCTCCATATATAACTTTATTTACTTTATATATTCTTATAATAGCTAGCTTTTTCAGAATTAAAAACTGTAATATTAGCTGATGAAGATGTAGATCAATTTGATAGTAATGATGTTTTAAGGGCGTTAAATACTAGATATCAAGGAGATGTGGATACAATATTTATTCCAGGTGTAAGATGCCATCCTTTAGATCCTTCACAAAGTCCTGAATATAGTTGGAATATTAGAGATAAGGGAATAATGTGCAAAACTATATTTGATTGTACAGTACCTTATGAATTAAAAGATAAATTTAAGAGAGCTAAGTTTACTGAGGTAGATTTAGAAAAATTTAAAATAGAAGAGTATAAATAGTAAATAATAAATTTTTAATAGTTACTTTAAAATTCATGTAATAGTGTTGTGGATTTGGTCATAAAATCATTATCTTGCTAAGGTTTATATAAAAATGAAATAAGACGATTTATAATGACGAAATAAGACTAACGGTAAATTTAACTATTTAATTTAAAGTTAATATTATAATAATATAAAATTTAAATTATAATGGTTGAAATGTTGCCAGTGGAGGAAACATGAATATAGCTAAAATTTTAATGTATACTTTCAAGATATTGTTAAATGAATCTATAGAAAGAAGTGGAATTGGTAGCTTGGAAACTATAAGTATAAGCGAAAGATTAGATTTGTTAGTTGTTGAGGAACAAAAAGAAATATATAAAAGATACAATTTAGGTGTGGTTTGAAAAATTTAACAAAATACTATATTGAATTAAAAATATTAATTTAATTAAAATACTATATAATTAGTTGTAACTATAAAAGTAATTATAAAAAATCAGTAATGCCATTAAGTTTACCCTATAAATAGTGAGCAAATTTAATGGCATATATTTATTTTATTTAAATTTATAATAAAGTATAAGTATCAATAACTTACTATGAATATTTATTTATATTAGAAAGATAATAATTATATATAAAAATTATAATTATAAAAGGAGATATTTATGAAAAACAAAAGAATAATTGCAATTGGATTAATATTTTTATTAATATTTAGTACTAAATCTTTTGCTGAAGAAAATAAGCCAGAATCTAATGCTATATTTATGGGGATTGTAGAGGAAGTACAAAAAAATACAGGTGAAAATACTATAAATATAAAGGTTAAGGGATATTTAAAGGGAATAAAAGTTATAAATCAAGAATTAGTAGCAATAGTAAGTGAAGACACATTAATAATACCTAATGAATGCCCTAAAGAAGGTGAAGAGCCAAATATAAAAAGGGTTAATATAAAGGAATTTAATATTGAAAAAGGAGATACTGTATTTTTAATATTAAGTGAAGCAATGACGAAGAGTACACCTCCACAAGCTATTACAAAGGCCATTCAAAAAGCTGATAAAAATTAATTTTAAAAATATGTAACTATAATTTGTTATTTACATATATTATATTATAAATAATAATTTTAATAAGAAAAATTAAGTCCGCTCACTAATTTTTATGTTAAATAATAATTTATATCCTCCATATAAAAGTAAGTTATTTAAGTTGCAAAGAATGTAAATTGGAATTAGTGTTTAAAAGAGGGGATGTTGCATTAAGAATAAATACTACAATATATTGTGTTGATTTTTATTTTTCAAAACAATATATTGTGTATAAAAATTTTAGTGCGACAGCCCCTTAATTTTATTAAAAAAGTATTATAAGTTAATTTTAATTACAATGTGGAACATTATCTTGTATTAACTTAACAAAGTTATCCGAAGTTACAATTTTAACTTTAGGATTTTTATTTAACTTAGTTATAACATCATTAACATTATCCATTGTATTACTCCAAACATGAACATATACGAATGTATAAGAATTAGGATTTTAATTTTCATTAGTGTATTCCCATTAAAATAATATTTACTATATTTAAAGTAGAAAAAATGTATAAGTTCATTTAATAAATTTAATTAAAAAATTAATTTAAGCAATAACGGAAAATGAACTCCAAATATATATGACAAAGGAGTTCATTTAAAATTTAACTATTTAATTCCTAATTTATCTTTAGCATCATCATATAAATTTTTTAAATCTAATCTAGCATTATGAGCATCTAAAGTTAAAGATCTTAATCCTTTAACTACTTCATCTTTAGATAAAGTTGCATAATCTTTAGCCTTTTCTCCAAAGGAACCAATGTAATCATCAACAGCAATAATAGCTTTATCAGTAGCAGTAATCATTTCTTGATTATACTTATCAACTTCATCATTTCCTTTAATAACATTATTTTCTAAATCAGATTTAAATGCTTCTAAATTTCTTTTTAATTGACCATAATCATCATTATATACAGTTATAAATTCATCATATGAACCATCATAAGTAAAATTATCTAAAAATACATCATAGTTAGTATCTAAATCTGAATTGTTAAAATAATAATTATATCGTTCTGTTAAATAATCATAATACTCTTGGTTTGTTGGAGGATTTTTCTTATCAGCAGTTTTATCACTACCACATCCAACTAATCCAAATAAAAGCAAACCTAATAATAATATTGATATTGTTTTAAATTTTTCTTTCATATTTAAACATCTCCTAAAATTAGTTTCTAATATTAGTTTGCTTAAGGTTAGTTAGTTGTATTCATAAATAAAAATATAATTTACTTTTGTAATATATTATAGGGATTTAATATCAAGAAGTTGTATATTAGGTGAAATATAGTCTTCTTTTATAGGTTCTTTATTCATTAAATCAGTTGAAAGATATTTTTTATTATCATCGGCAAAAACAGTTACTGCTACAGAATTTATACTGTTAAGTTCTAATGCTTTTACAGTTCCAATAAAGTTAGCACCTGAGGAAATACCAACACCAAGTCCTAATTCTCTAGAAAGTTTTTGAGCCATTATTATGGAATCACCATCATCAACACTAATAATATTATCTAATCTATTTAAATCTAAGATTGGAGGGATAAATTCATCAGATATACCTTGAATTCTATGATGACCAGTATGAGTGCCAGTTGATAATGTTGGTGATGAAGAAGGCTCTAGTGGATAGGCTTTTAAATGATGATTTTTTTCTTTTAAGTATTTATAAATACCCATTATTGTACCACCAGTACCTACACCTGCAACTAATATTGATGGAGTTAAGTGATGATGTTTTAATGTATTGTATATTTCAGGTGCTGTTGAATAATAATGAGAATATGTGTTATCTATATTAGAAAATTGTTGAGGAAGAAATATATTAGGACAATTATTCTTGCATTGATTTATTAAATCTATACATTTTAAAAAACCACCAGATTCTTTTGAAACTAAATGAAGTTTAGCATTATAGCTTTCTAGAAGTTTAATTCGTTCAGAACTCATCCAATCAGGCATATAAATATGAACATTATATCCTAAATATGTTCCAATAGCAGCAAATGATATTCCTGTATTACCACTTGTTGCTTCTAAAATAAGATCTTCATCATGTAACTGTTTTTTTATATAAGCCTTTTTTAGCATATATAGTGCAATTCTATCTTTTATACTACCTGTTAAATTATAATATTCCAACTTGGCATAAATTTTCATGTTTTTTTGATTATATCTAAATGAAATTTCTATTAAAGGAGTATGGCCAATTAGATCTTCTAAATCATTAATTTTTTTAAGTACATCTTTCATAATAACCTCTAAAATAATATTAATATATAGTTAATATATGATATGAGTTTTAATTTAGGAATATAATGGTAAATCAATAAGTTTATTAAATGTAAAATAAAGGGATTGAAAATATAAATTTCATTTTATGTTTTTATTAAAATATAAATATTAAAGTACGACCGTCATGCTAGCTAATTTAGCAAAAATTTGATTAATAGTAATATCTGAAACTGATTTAGAACTTTCTAGGGTAATAGCTGATGCGGCTTGGGCAATCCGGCCAATTTCACCTAAGTTACGTTCTGGATTATCGAAGTAACTCCAAGTAATGGCTGCCATCCCACAATCACCGGCACCGTTAGCGTTAACGATATTGGTCTTAAATGGATGAATAACTACCATCTTGTCGTTGTCGGCGCAAAGAATTCCAGCAGCTCCCAATGAAATATAGACATTTTCCACGCCCATATTAAGTAGTGCTTGAGCCGCTTGCTTAGCAGAAGCTTCGTCATGAATTTCGATTCCAGTTAACAAGCTAGCTTCAAGCGCATTAGGCTTTAAAGTATGCATCTTGTCTAAAATATCTTCGAAGTGACGAGCTTTAGCAACTGACACAGTATCACCAAACAATGGTGCAGTTACGTTAGCGCCAATCCAATCGATGGTTTCTTTAGATAAGTTAGCATCGACTAGACAAACCTTGGCACCATTGATGAAATCTAACCGTTGGGCCAGAAATTCTGGTGAGATATTTTCGCAAATACCCATGTCATTAACACCTACTAGCATGTCGCCAGTTTCATCCGTAATGTACATGTAAGTTGAAGAACGTTCACCTTTGATTTCAGCAGCATAATCTAAGCGAATGTTGTTTTCAGCACATGAAGCACTGAGTAACTTACCATTGTAATCATCACCAAATACCGTAATTAAGTAGGTTGGTACATCCAAATGAGCTAGATTTTGAGCAATATTTTGGCCAACGCCACCAACTGTCATCCCAACTTCTCCAGGATTAGAGTCGCGGTCGATTACCTTTTCATGGGGCATTCCGAAAATGTCCATGTTCATTCCACCAATTACAACAACGTAGTCTTCCAAAGCATTGTTTTGGCTTCTCATGTTAGAATCCTCCTAAAAATCTTCTAAACAATTGTTAGCTAGCATTAACATTTGTTGGTATTAAGATATAACATTTTGGAAGCGTTGTCAAATGAATTTTGTAATTTTTTTCACATAATTTTGAGCCAAATAAAAAAGCTGAGAATAATTTTTCTCAGCTCACTTTAATTTTATTTGCAGTTTCAATTAACAAATGTGAATTCATCTCCGCATTTACGGACTCTTGACTTTTAGCGGTAATTGCCATTGCCGCCGTTCCCATTTTACCAGTTAAATCAAAGTCCATTTGCTTGATTTTAGCAAAGACAATAGCGGCCGTCGCAGCGGCACCATCGCCATTAGTATTCAGAATTTGTGAATTAGGTTGCTTGAAGTATTTTATTTCTTTTTGGTTAGCATAGACGGCACCCAAACCATCAACATAC
>SKEG01001212.1_pt1 | contig 21336 bp, 19 predicted proteins | sample 4826631 | NCBI WGS metagenome assembly SKEG01 (sample SAMN11008815, study PRJNA524170) | human gut metagenome | biome: Human fecal sample; material: Feces; isolation source: fecal sample from pouch patient p26, p34, p50 | host: Homo sapiens | place: Israel: Tel-Aviv | collected 2016-11-02
GCGGCTGCCTTCCAGACCTTCTTCTGACCAAGCGATAGACGCATCCAGTGGCCCCATGAACATTTCATAGACACGAAGGGTATCAGCACCATATTGCTCTACTACATCGTCTGGGTTGACTACATTCTTCAGAGATTTAGACATCTTAGCAGGTGCTTGCTCTAATTCTTCTCCCGTTTCGATGTTGAAGAATGAACCATCACGTTTTTCCACCTTGTCAGTCGCCACAAGTGCTCCACGGTGATCACGGTAGCTAGTCCCCAAAATCATTCCTTGGTTAAAGAGTTTTTGGAAAGGCTCTTTGGTCGGTACCACTCCAAGATCATAGAGGAACTTGTGCCAGAAGCGAGCGTAGAGGAGGTGAAGCACGGCGTGCTCTGCACCACCGATGTAAATGTCAACTGGAAGCCAAGCCTTGAGCAGGTCTTCGTCTGCTAATTTCTCATTGTTGTGAGGGTCAATATAACGCAGGTAATACCAGCTAGAACCAGCCCATTGAGGCATAGTGTTGGTTTCACGGCGTCCTTTAACACCATCTTCCCTAGTCACTTCCAGCCAGTCAGTCAGATTGGCCAGAGGGCTTTCACCGGTACCAGAAGGGCGGATATCCTTGGTTACAGGCAAGACAAGTGGCAATTCACTTTCTGGAACTGCTGTTGAAGTGCCATCTTCCCAATGAATGATTGGAATCGGCTCACCCCAGTAGCGCTGACGGCTAAAGAGCCAGTCGCGAAGACGATAGGTGACTTTTTCATTTCCGACACCTTCTGCTTCCAGCCAAGCAACCATCTTTTCGATAGCGGCAGCCTTGTCTAAGCCATCTAGGAAGCCAGAGTTAATATGTGGACCGTCTTCTGTGTAAGCAGCGTCAGCAACATTGCCCCCCTCTAGAACCGGAATAATCTCTAAATCAAACTGCTTAGCAAACTCCCAGTCGCGCTCATCGTGGGCAGGAACGGCCATGATAGCCCCTGTTCCATAGCTTGCAAGCACATAGTCGGCAATCCAGATTGGGATTTCCTTGCCATTGACAGGATTGATAGCATAAGCTCCTGTCCAGACACCGGTCTTCTCCTTAGCTAGATCAGTCCGAGCCAGGTCAGATTTGAGGCTGGCTGCATGTTTGTAGTCTGCTACTGCTTGGGCTTGTTCGGCACTTGTAATGGCATCAACGAGAGCATGCTCTGGAGCCAAAACAGCATAGGTTGCACCAAAAAGGGTGTCCGGACGAGTCGTAAAGACGGTGAAGTCCTTGTCTGTGTCCTTAATCTTGAAGGTTACATTAGCACCGGTTGACTTGCCGATCCAGTTGCGCTGCATATCCTTGATAGACTCTGGCCAGTCCAGCTCCTCCAAGTCATTGAGCAAACGCTCTGCATAGGCTGTGATTTTCAACATCCACTGACGCATAGGCTTGCGGACAACTGGATAACCACCGCGCTCAGAAGTGCCGTCTGGTAGAACTTCCTCATTGGCAATAGCCGTTCCCAGCTCTTCTACCCAGTTTACTGGTACTTCGGCTTCATAGGCCAAGCCTTTTTCGTACAGCTTGGTGAAGATCCACTGAGTCCACTTGTAGTAGTTAGGGTCAGTAGTATTGACCTCCCGATCCCAGTCGTATGAGAAACCAAGAGCGTTGATTTGACGCTTAAAGTTGGCAATATTTTCCGCTGTAAAGTCAGCTGGATCATTGCCTGTATCCATGGCATACTGCTCAGCTGGCAAACCAAAAGCATCCCAGCCCATAGGATGAAGGACGTTATAGCCCTGAGCTCGCTTGTAGCGGCTGAGGATATCTGTCGCCGTGTAGCCCTCTGGATGCCCTACATGGAGCCCCGCGCCTGATGGGTAAGGAAACATGTCCAAGGCATAAAAGTTAGGCTTGTCCTTGTCCATACCTGTCTTAAATGTATGGTGCTCTGCCCAGTATTTTTGCCACTTGGGCTCGATTTCTCTATGATTGTAAGTACTCATATTTATCTCCAACTTTTGTGATGTTACTATTATACCATTTTCAAAGGATTTTGAAAGATGGAATCCAGTTTTCACCGATAAAAACTATAAGCCATTTCTAAAGCGTTAATCTTTGATTGACCTCCAAAATTAAAAGGTGTATAATTCTGACCGGAGGAATGATCATGAATTTACAAACTATTTTCACTTATGTTTTCTTTGTTATTTTTATTAGCACAGAAATGTGGATTAAAAATAAAACTAAGTCAAACAATGTAAATGATTCTGCAGACAAAGGAAGTCGCTACATCATTATTGGTAGTGTTGTTTGTTGTCTTCTATTAATGAATGAACAACTTCTACCTTCTATAGCTCAATTGCCACCTTTTTTGATCTATGTTGGAATCCTCATCTCCCTAGCAGGGTTCGTATTGCGAATCTATGCAGTCAATTATCTCGGAAAAAACTTCACACTGGCCGTTCAAACAACTGATAATCAACAATTAGTAGACCATGGCCCTTATGCTATTGTGAGAAATCCTGCTTATACTGGCAGTATCTTGTCTATCCTTGGCCTATCGATTACTTCACTAAATCCTTTTACAATCATTATCTGTCTTATTTTACTAGTGGTAGGATATAGCATTCGGCTTAAAGTAGAAGAAAAAGCCTTAGGTAATCACTTTGGAAAAAATTACGAAGCATATTGCCAAAAGGTTAGATACCGAGTTTTTCCTTACATCTGGTAATCTCACCAAAAAACAAGCCGCCTTGTCAGCCCTACGGTTGAAAGGTGGCTTGTTTTGTATTTTGCTTTTATTTATCCAAATCCCTGACATATTGGTCAACCGCTAGGATGGCACCTGCAATGTCAGAAGCTGAAATCTCAAATGGCATCTGATGGATGGTTTCGCCCTCAATCGTCGCTTGCTGACCAACTTTGAGCAAATCTTCATAGCTAGCATTTTCTAAATGCATTTCTTTCAGAGTGGTCGGCATACCGATCTTTTGATAGAAGCGAATATATTTTTCCAATTCTTCTTTAGGGCGGTTTTCTAAGAAGAGTTGGGTCAAGGTTCCATAGGCAACTTTTTCGCCGTGGGTCAAGTGATGAATATCGCCTGTTAGAGCTGTAAAGCCGTTGTGGATAGCATGGGCTGCCGCTAAACCGCCGCTCTCAAAGCCGACGCCGCTGAGAAGGGTATTGGCTTCAATGATATTTTCCAGAGCTGGAGTCACGACTTTTGCTTCACAGGCTGCAATAGCCTGCAGGCCATCTGCAAACAGTGTTTCTTCACACTTCTTCGCAATCGCTACACCAGCTAGACTCTGTCTTTGTCCCAACATGGTAGTGCCATTTTTCTGCTGGACAGCACGCGCTTCTACCCAAGTCGCTAAACCATCTGCAATCCCAGAAGCCAGAAGCCGTTTTGGCGCTCCAGCAATCACTTTCGTATCCACCAAGACAAGTTCTGGGTTTTTACTATAGAAAATGTACTTTTCAAAGGCTCCATCTTCTGTATAGATAACAGAAAGTGCTGAAGTTGGGGCATCTGTAGAGGCAATGGTTGGCGCAATGACCACAGGACGTCCTAGTATATCTGCAATCGCCTTCGCACTGTCAATCGTTTTCCCACCGCCTAGACCAATAACTAAGTCTGCTCCGTCTTTTTCAGCCAGAGCAACGACCCGATCAATTTCAGCATCTGAAGCTTCTCCGTTAAAAGCGACATGCAGCACATGAAAACCATAACGAGTAAGGTAGTCATTGAATTTTTCCCCAACAATCTGGTAAACCACATCATCACAAAGCAAGACTGGATGGCTTCCTAATTGAAGAATCTGTTTTGCATTTTCAAACAGAGCGTTTTCTCCCTGAATATAACGAGACGGACTTGCAAAAATTCTCATAGAACACCTCTTTCATTTATTCATAAATAGAGCATTAAATATGCCTTTTAAATGTATTCCTGATTGTGAATTGCTGACCAGTCAGCAGCAAAGTCATCCACTGCCTTAGAGATAGACGGCATGGCAAAGGCTGCTGCAAAGATATCTGGTCCTGCTGTAATGGCTTGGGCCCCATCAGCAAAAGCACGATTAATTTGGCTAACATTCTTAAAGGACGCTGCCAATATTTTGCTGGCGGAATGTTCCCGCTCAATCGCTTGAGCCAGCTGGCTAATTACAGCATCTGAATCAATATTGAGATTTTCCATGCGGTTATAGTAAGGAGCAAGATAGTCAGCCCCCGCTTCAATGGCTAATAGCCCTTGAAAGGTTGTATAAATGGCTGTCGCTGTAATCTTGTAGCCCTCTGCTTTGAGAGTTTTGATAGCTGCCAGCCCAGCCGGTGTGACCGGAACTTTAATGTAGACAGCATCGCCGCATTTTTTTCGAATTTCAGTAGCATCTTTCAAGATTCCCTCATAATCCTTGGCAACAACCTGCACATGGATAGATGGACCTTCTCCTATGATTTCCCGAACAGTGCGAATCCGTTCGAAGAAATCTATTTTCCCTTCTTTTTTTGCGATGGTCGGATTAGAAGTCACTCCCGCCAAGGGGAGGACTTCCGACCATTTTTTTATCTCCTCTAAATTTAAGGTATCAAGCATGAATTCCATAAATTGGACCTCTTTTACAACGTGTGCTCCGTACGCCCGATAATATCATCTTGTGTCGCCTTGGAAAGCACATTGAAGAAAGCAGAGTAGCCTGCAACGCGAACAATCAAATCGCGGTGTTTTTCAGGATGCTTCTGAGCATCAATCAAGGTTTCCCGAGAAACGACATTGTATTGGATATGATAGCCATGCAGACGGTTAAAGAATGTACGAAGCAAGGCAATTAGTTTCACTTTATCTTCCTCTTTAGACAAAGTCTGAGGATTGACTTTTTGATTGAGCAGAACGCCTCCTACGATTTCATCTGTCGGCAATTTGGAAACAGATTTCAATACAGAGGTCGGGCCGTTCTTGTCCATATTATGGGATGGAGAGCAGCCTTCAGCGAGCGGTGTTCCAGCATTGCGACCATCTGGTGTCGCCAAGGTACCGCGACCTTGACCGACATTGGCTGAAATAGAAGATGTTCCAGAGTAGCGGATACCGCCAATTGGACCACGGCCATAACGGGTATTTGGATATTTAGCGATTTCATCCACATAAATATCGTAAGCATCTGTCACTAGCTTATCTGCGTAATCATCATCATTACCATATTTTGGTGCATCATGAATCAGCATCTCTTGAATTTCTTTACCACGCTCACCTGCATAGTCTGTTTCAAGTGCATGCCAGAGTTCAGCCGGAGTCAGCCTGCCTTCTTCAAAGACCAGCTTCTTGATGGCCGCCAATGAGTCTGATAGATTGGCAATACCGACTTGAAGGCCAGAAATATAGTCATAGACAGCTCCACCCTCTTTCAAATGCTTACCACGTCCGATACAATCATCTGTTAAAGCTGAGCAGAGGATATCCGGCACTTCTCTTTCAAGAGACAGGTCGATAGAATTTTCCACGATGACACTCATGCGAGTCAAATGGCGCAAGGTCTTGTCCCAAGCCGTTTGCAGCTCAGCAAAGCTCTTCATATCTTTAAAATGACCGAAGCTTGGCGCAAAGCGCTTGCCAGATGCTGGATCAATCCCATCGTTCATAGTGATGAGGAGCACCTTAGGGAAGTTCATGTAGCTCATGCCTGTACAACGGTAGCCCCATTTACCAGGCACAGCAGTTTCCACACAGCCGATAGCACTATAGTCGTATGCATCTTCTTCTAAAACGCCTTTGGCGATAAAGGACGGAATGATGATTTCATCATTATTGAAGGCTGGCATACCGAAACCAAGCTTCATGACTTCGATACACTCATTCATAAAGCGAGCATCCAAGCCTGCATGATAACGAACGGTCAGATTCGGCTGAGGAAGATGAGTTTGAGCTACAGATTTCAACACAAGGTAGGAAAGTGGGTTGACTGCATCTCTCTTATCTCTCGTTTGACCCCCGATTGTCACATTTTGATAAAGGGGACTGCCCGCTGATGAGAAGGTATGAGCCTGACTGCGCACTTTATTAATGGTAATCGTCTTAATCCAGAGATTGGTTAAGCGTTCTACAATGCTAGCCTCGGTCTCACGTCCAGCTTCCAAATCTGCCTTGACATAAGGATACATGTACTGGTCAAAGCGGCCATAAGAGAGCGAATGTCCGTTGGACTCGATCTGAAGGATACACTGGATAAACCAAACAGACTGAACAGCTTCAGCAAAGGTTGATGCTGGCTCATACGGAACTTTAGAACAAATTCTAGCGATTTCTAAGAGCTCCTGACGGCGCTTAGGCTCTGCTTTTTCAGCCAGCTGATTGGCCAAAGCAACAAAACGCTCCGCATAAGCTTTCACAGCATCCACAACGATGAAAATGGAATCATAGAAGTGGTATTTGTCAATACTAGTCGGATCGGTCAAATCCAAAGCTTCCTTAGCTGCGCGAGCTTTTTCTTCAAAACCTTTCAGTCCATAAGCCAAGAGTTTTTGATAGTTGACCGCCAAGTGGGCGTCCCCAGAGTTCATCTTTCCTTCCATACCAAAGAAGCCAGTTTCCATATAAACCTGAACTTCTTCTGGAAGTAGAGCCCCTGCTCGAGCACGGAGGTTATTGTTTTCCCAGAAAGGAGCAATACTACGGAGCTGCTCTTTGGTTTCCTCTGTGATGTAGAAGACGTCTCCGTCCCGCTTCTCAAAAAGATCTAGTTCATTGAGTACAAACTCTAAAGTATACTCTGGGAAGATAGGCGCGTCTTTATTAGATGAAGCCTGATTACCGACAATCATCGTTTCATCTTCGATATAAAGCGTCATATTCTCCAAAATCTCTTTGAGCATGTAAGCACGCTTCAACACATTTGGCTTTTCCTTATGCTTATCATAAGCCTTGGTAGCTAGGACAGCACGCTCTGCGTCAATATAGGGCTTTTTATTTAAAACATCTTCCCGATATTTATTCATCCGCTCTGTTAAGCTGCCAAAATAGTCTGTTTTTATTGTTGTTTTTTCTACTTCTTTTACTTGGATCATTTGGTCACGACCTTTCTTATGAAATTTAATTTATTTCTTTCGTAACTATTGTAACACGCAAAATCCTAGAATTCAATCATTTATAGGCGATTACTGAATTAAAGATTTTTTGCACATTTGTGCCATCTGAGCCAAGAAACTTTTGTGTTTTTATCCATCAAAGTCAGATTATTCTTCATTTTCCAATTCGTTATTGTAGGCAATCTTATCCTGAAACTTCACAAATGGGAAATAGACAAAGGCGGACATGGCTAGGATGACAATTTGAATGACTGCCCCTTGCCAGCCAGCGACCATAAAGCCAGAAATGATAGCCGGTGTACTCCAAGGCAAAGTCACACCCGCGAATGGCTGCATAAAGCCAACCGCAATCGCCATGTAGACAATCAAAGCGGCCAGAACCGGAACCAAAACGAAAGGTAGAAACATGACCGGATTCATCACAATTGGAAAACCAAAGACAACCGGCTCATTGACATTAAAGATTGCTGGGAAAGCAGCAACTTTCCCCAGAGCCTTATACTGCTTGGACTTGGCAGCAAAAAGCATGGCTACAACCACTCCGAAAGTAATACCGGAGCCTGACAAGATAAGGAAACTATCCAAAAATTGCTGGGTCACAATATGAGCGCCTTGACTGACAGAAAGCTTATCTGCAGCAAGCAGGGCCTTATTGGCATCCAGATTTGACAGCAGCAAGGCTGTTACGACACCATTGACAACAGACTGGCCGTGGACGCCGAACCACCACAGGAAAGAAATGAAGAAAGCAATACCGATAGCTCCATACAGAGAGCCCGTCAGACCTTGCAGAGGCACCTGAATGACATCGTAAATCATCTCAATAAAGGTACCGCCACCAGTCGCTATCTTGGCAATAATATAAACAAGCATTGACAGCAAGAAAATAACGAAAGCTGGAATCATGGCTTCAAACTGCTTGGCAATCGCTTGAGGAACCTGCTCTGGCATTTTGATGACAATATGCTTTTGAATGAAAATCGTATAGATACTGCCAACTGCCAAACCAATAAGAATGGCCCCAATGATTCCTTGACCGCCAAACCAGACCTTGGCAATCGCATCTCCAATCGCTTCACCCTTTTCTGGTATGTAGGAGGATTTCAAAAGGATAAAGAAGGAAGAAAGAGACAGCACCCCTGCCGGCAGAGGCTCTACACCGCTGTTCTTGGCATAAGAATAGCCGATTGAAAAACAAGAAATCAGCCCCATAATGGCAAAGGTCCCTGAATAAACCTGCATAAACGGTTCTGTCCAGTCTGCCCCAAACACACCAGCAATGGCTTGATTTAAACCTTCAAACGGTAATTGCCCTACAATCAAGAATAAACTTCCCACAACTGTAAGTGGCAAAATTGCCAACATACCGTCTTTTAAGGCGATAATCCCGCGCATATTGACAAACTTCATAATCGGCGCAATGATTTTTTGAGTATCTACTTTAGACATAACGAAGCTCCTTGATTTTAATGTTTATCCAACAAACTCAAAGCGAGGTTTAGCACTTTTTTACCATCTAGCATACCGTAATCAGCCATCGGAATAACTGCAATCGGAGTATGGCAGCTGTCGCAAATAGCTGTAGATTTGTCTAGTGTATAGGCTACCTGCGGGCCCAATAAAGCGACATCCAAATCCGCTGCATAATCAGCCAGCTTAGCCTGAGAGTATGCTTCAATCTCAGCCTCCACCCCTTTTTCAGCTGCAGCTATCTTCATGTTATTGACCAACATTCCTGTTGAAAAACCTGCCGCGCAGAACAAACCAATCTTAACCATCTTTTCATCCTCCTGATGATTTATTTTTTCCCTTGTAATTCTCTTCTCAAGTCGATGATTTCTTTGATGAGGTTAATCTCTGTAATGCTAGTCATCAAATGATCCTGAGAATGAACAAACAGCGCTGTGATCTCTGTTTTCGTTCCTCCAGCTTCCTGAGCTAGGAACTTGGTCTGCAAGTTATGGGCCTCTAACAGCGCCTTATCTGCAAGCTCAATCTGCTCATCGCATTCTGAAAACTTACCATCTTTAGCTAGTGATAAAGCTTGATAAATATGCTGCTTAGCATCACCAGCGTCTAAGATAAGGCCCATGATAATTTGATCTGCTACAATCATTTCCATATGTTACAACCGCTCCTATCTTTATGATTAACAAAAACTTGTTCTTTTGTTTGAAAGTGAATTGTTTTTGTTTGTAACTAGAATGTATCACCTTTATCTCAGTCCGTCAATATATTATAGAACAAATTAGCTTATTTATTTTTTTTAGCACATTTGTGCAAAAAGACTCCTCCACAAAAAAACAACTCCTATACAGCTGTATTTATCTGCGAATCAAAGGCACTCTATTAGATACGAACGATAAGCAGATTCGACACAAAAAAAGAAGAAGCGGCTATTTGCTTCTTCTTCCTCATATTGTGTTATGTTAAGAAACCGAAACTTATCTTTTTAAACGGCTTTCTCAATTTCCTTTGCTATTTTACTTTTCCGCAATTTCCTCTGGAAGACGTATTTCAATAAAACAGCAGGATTCAGACTGTAGGATAATTGCATTTTAAAATAATTCACCCACTCGATGACAGCAAAAAACCAAATTGCTAAAGAGATTATGAATGTGGAAAAATCACTGGAATTAAAAATGATTATCAGGGCTCCCAATCCCAATAAAATAAGGTCTAAGCTCTTTAGTATCCTGTAAATCTTGCCTGTATATCTTTCAGCAAATCTTGGATTGGAAATCCTTTTTATCAAAATCCACCAGAAAACAGAGCCCTGTATCAGAATAAAACTCAGTACAAACAAGGAGAAAGAAATAGAAATCAAAGCCCCAGTAATAAGAATCCATCTTTTGAGCAGGAAAAAATTCATCCAAAATACTAGCACAGCGACTAGCTCTCCTGTGGCTAAACTAGTCAATTTTTGTTTCATCGGCTTTTTCAAATCAACAATCCACCTCCATACATAGCTGCTAATCCACTATTAAAAAATAGAAGCCCTAAATTCCGTCTTGGAAATCTCTTGCACCTGAGATGCCTCTACTATCAAGAAGTGAGGAAACTCCTATCTCCATCCAAGTCAAGCATTTTTAGAATCGTCGCTTCATCCGTAACCAAATGATTGACATAGCCCGCTCGCAAGACAGCTAAGATAGCAGCAGATTTTTGACTGCCATAGGCAAAGGCCAAACTAAGCGGCACCTTTTTCAAATTTTCCAACGAGATGGCAATCGTTCGATTTTGCAAATGCTGGTAGACCATCTCCCCTTTTTTATTAAAGAAGCGACAGCAGATTTCTCCGACAGCATCCTGACTCTCTAGAGCAAGAAAATCCTCTGAGGTCAGCATGTCCAGCCATTGGCGATTTCCCGTGTCAACCTGCCCTCCAATACCAACCACAGCCACATCCAGCTCCTGCCAGCTGCTTTTTAGATCTTCAAAGTATTTAGACGCCAATATTCCATTTGTCAGTTGCTCATTCTCCTGAATAATCGTGGAATTCATAAAACGGCACTCCCCATGGTATTTTCCAGCCATGCTATAGATGAGGGTATTCACATGGTAGCGTGCATGGATATGACTGGGACCACCGGCCAAAGGAAAGAAATGGACATTTGTCAAATGCTTGCTGCTAGAGTGCTCTACTAAAAGGCTCAAGCTCTTTCCCCAAGAAAATCCCACTTTATCATTGTCTTTAATCAGGCCGCGCAGCATACCCGCAGCAGCTTGCGCCAATCTCTCTTCCAGATCTGCTGAAGATTCATCCACTAAATTACTGACAATCTCGATTCCCTTGAGCCCGTATTTTTCTTTTACATAGTTTTCCAAGTGGAACAAGCGGGTATCAAAGTCTTCAATCTCAATCTTTACAATGCCCTCTTTTTTCGCTTCTGCCAGCATTCGGCTAATGGTGGTGCGATAAATCCCTGTCTCAGCCGCAATGTCAGACTGGCTTCTTTCTTCGATATAGTAGAGATAAGCAATTTTTGCCAATAGTTTTTTTCTTTCATTTTTCATCTTATCTCCTTCTCTGCTAGATCAGAGTCAGCTTGATATCCGCAGCTTTCAAGCGCTCAACAGCCTCTTTAGGAATCGCCTTGTCAGTCACCACTTGGGCAATCTGCTTGAAGCCGAATCTCTTAACCGTTCCTTTTCTGGTAAACTTGCTTGAATCCGTCAAGACAATCATCTGGTCGGATGCCTCTGACATATACTGTACAACCTCACTCCGCATCAAATCCTTGCCTGTAAAACCTAGATTTTCATCGTAGCCATCTGTTCCGACAAAAGCATGTTCTACGTGAAAAAAGCGAATCATTTCCTTGAGAAGAGGCCCCACTGTCACCTGCGAATCTTTCTGAAATTCTCCGCCCAGCAAGATAATTTTACAAGAATCAGCTTGCTTTATATAATCCGCAATAAAATAAGAATTGGTAATAATCTTGACATTCTTCTTCGTTCGGCAGATTTCCTCAGCTAGTAAGGCACAGGTCGAGCCTGATTCGATCATAATGGTTTCATTATCCTGAACGATTTTTGCTGCTTCCTGAGCAATCCGGCGCTTGGTATCATAATGAAAGGAAAGCCTGACATTCAGATCATCGCCGCTATTTAAAACAGCATAGCCATGCTCTCTGCGCAACAGACCTTTGGTTTCCAGCTTATCCAAGTCTTTGCGAATCGTTACTTTGGATACTTTTAAGCGGTCAGACAAAGTATTGACATCGATTCGTTCAAATTCAGATACTAATTTAACTATTTCATCTAAACGTTCCATTCTATCACCTCTGCTATTATTGTAACAAAAGACGCCTTAAAAATAAAATAAAAATAACTTTCATTCGTAATTGTTTTTCTTTCTAAAATAAGTTATAATGATTGTATCCAAAGGAGGCCTGAGTATGGAAACAAAAAAAGGAATTATTTTTAACATCCAACATTTCAGTATTCATGATGGACCAGGGATTCGTACAACGGTTTTCCTCAAAGGCTGCCCACTGCGCTGCCCTTGGTGTTCTAATCCAGAATCTCAACAGCCTAAACCCGAACCCATGCTGGATGCGACTACGAAAAAGAGCATCACCATGGGAGAAGAAAGAAGCGTCGAGGAGATTATCAACGAAGTCCTAAAGGACAGAGATTTTTATGAAGAATCTGGCGGCGGCCTAACCTTATCTGGCGGAGAGATTTTCGCCCAGTTTGAATTTGCCAAGGCCATTCTCAAAGCCGCTAAGGAAAAAGGGATTCATACCGCTATCGAAACAACTGCCTTTGTAGAACACGAAAAATTCGTGGATCTCATCCAGTACGTTGATTTCATCTATACCGACCTGAAGCATTATAACTCTGTCAACCACCGCAAGGTGACTGGAGTAAAAAACGAATTAATTGTTCAGAATATCCACTACGCCTTCACTCATCAAAAGACGATTGTTCTGCGCATTCCAGTCATTCCAGATTTTAATGACTCTTTAGAAGATGCGGAGCAGTTTGCGACCCTGTTTAATGAACTATCCATCGATCAAGTCCAGCTGCTGCCTTTCCATCAATTTGGCGAAAATAAATACAAATTACTTGGCCGAAAGTATGCCATGGAAGATGTCAAGGCCTTGCACCCTGAAGACTTATTTGAATACCAAGATGTCTTTTTGAAGCATGACATTAATTGTTATTTTTAGTCTTTAATTTTCAAACACTAAAAAACAAGCTACGCTTTCAGCCCTGCGGTTGAAAGGTGGCTTGTTTTGTTTATTCTCCAAATAGTTGGAGTTTGCATTCAATTTCCTGATAGACCAAGCTGGATTGCATGCCGACAGCTGCAGCGCTGTCGCGACAATACTGGAGCAGGAAAGTGTAGTATTTGTAGTAGAAGCTCAGGTCATAGCCCAGCTTACCTAGAATGGCTAGCTGCTCCTCAAAACCTACAATCAAGTCTCGAAACCACTGCTCATTCCAAGTCATGGAGATGCTATTTGGCCGCAAGCGATAGTAATAGAGCGGTTCATTGAGGTAGATTATCTTCTCTGACTGAAGGTACAGCTTATAAGTCGTGAAGGCATCTTCGGCCACTCGGCCGACTGGATAGCGCACTGTATCAAAGAGCTTACGCTTATAGAGCTTGGCCCAGGCACAGAGAAAGACACCGTCTACCATGCGTCGTTTAGGGTACTCCTCGATTATCTCTTCTCGCGTATAGAGGGTTTCAAAATGCTCTGTCGAATAGTAGAGGAAGGCTGAATCCTCAGCACGGAAACTACAGTGGTGACCAATGGCAATGTCCGCATCATACTCTTTCAGCTTTTCATAAAGACGGGCAACATGCTGCTCAGGCAGCCAGTCATCTGAATCAACAAAAATCAAATAGTCTGCACTAGAGTGCTCAATCCCTGTGTTGCGGGCACCGGACAAGCCTTGATTGTCCTGATGAATGAGACGAATCCTCGCATCCTGGTCAGCCAGCTCTTGGCAAATCTGGCCAGAAGCATCTGTTGAACCATCATTGACTAGAATAATTTCCAGATTTTGATAGGTCTGACGACAGACGCTGTTCACACATTCTGCTAAATACTGCTCAACATTGTAAACAGGGATGATAACACTGATTAATTCCTGAGGCATAATAACTCCTATTCTTTTCCTGTCTTTTTATTATACATGATTTTTTAGGTTTGTGAGGTATTTTTAGAAAATAAGTTTTTAAAGGATAGTTTCCGTTTTTTAGACACATTTTTGTTAGTTGTTCAATTGCTGTGATTTTACACTTATAAAAATCTTTCGTTCTTTATTTTGTGCTATACTCGAATTAGGGATTTTAAGGGAGATTAGGAAATGTTTGGATTCTTTTTCGTCGCATTTGTGGCTGTCTTTGGCATCGTCTTTTTTATTAGTTATAAGCTACTTGAAGACAGGGAAGATACGGACTCGGATTGGTCATCCAGCCAAAGCCCAGAGCCTGACTATTTCCAGCAAACCCAGACTGCCCCTTGGGAACTCAAATACAACAAGGGAAAACAGGGAGAGTACCAGCTTGGTCAGGTCTTGAACCAGCTCTATGGCTATAAAAAGATTTTGTACAATCTCTATATCTTCAAAGAAGATGGCACTACTACTGAGATTGATGCCCTGCTAATTCATCCATCTGGAATTTACATTTTTGAGTCAAAAAACTACAAGGGCTGGATCTTTGGCTCAGAAAATCAGCAATACTGGACTCAGGTTCTTTCTGGTGGCCGCGGAAAATCTTACAAACATTCTTTTTTCAATCCCGTTATTCAAAATAAAGTTCATCTCAAATGGCTGAGCTACTATCTCAACCAATACACGCCAAACCTATATTCCTATATCGTCTTTGGCAATGACTGTCAACTTAAGGAAATCCATCTAAACAGTGATAGGCATAAGGTTATTCAGACCTGGCAAGTGATCGGAGCAATTGACCGGCAGGCCTACCAAAGTCAAGTCTACCTGTCAACTGAGCAGATTGACGACCTCTATCGTATGCTCCTGCCCTTGACCAAGCGAAATCAGGTCATCAAAGAGCGCCATATTAACAGCATTGCTCAGAATAAACAGCGTAGAGAAGCAGAAAAGATCTGCCCTCGCTGCCAGCATGGATTGGTGCTCCGTACAGCAGCCAAAGGTTCTAGGGCTGGTCAAAAATTTTGGGGCTGCTCCAACTTCCCAAGATGCCGCTTTACTCAAAAATACCAGGAGCCCATCTGCAGTCCGCCCGCTGCGCAAGCACCTAATTTTGGACAGCCTGTCGTGCAAAACCTAACTCAAACACAAAGCAACAGCTAGAAACTGCTGTTGCTTTTTTGTAGATTATTTTTTTCTCTAGCTTGCAAAGCTAAGATTTTTTCTTCAAGCCAAGGAAGCCAGCTCCCAGCCCTAAGAGTCCGAGCCCAAGCAGATTGGTCAATAGACTGCTTTGACTGCCGGTCTTAGGCAATTGTTTGGAAGAAGCTTGCTCAAGAGTTGGCTGTTGAGACGCTGCTTGAGGGTCCGTCTGGCCGCTTGCTTTGTAGGTCAGATTTTCCACTTGGCTCCCCTTTGGATCAGGTCTTGCAGGAGTTGGCTGCTGGGCTTGATTTTGGGGAGCCTGCTCCATATCGGCCAGCGGCACGATACTCTTCATAAACTCATCTTGTGAAATGGCCCTTTCTTCGACTGCATCTTGAATACCAGTGAGGCTTACAAAATAGTAACGAGCCCAATCCTTGGTCAGTCGCTGAATACCAGCCAAACCAGCTCCTGGATACCAGAGCGGCTTACTCACTTCTTCAGCAAATTTCCAGTCACCGCCAACTTGAATACCAAGCTTGGCATCTGGGTCAGATTTTTCAGAAATACGCGCTTCGACAGAAACCAGAACAGCCCGAATGGTCTGAGGATTCGGAATATCACGAGCCTGATCAGAACCCCAGTGGGCAACCCTATCCTGCTTAGGTAATACCTCAATAGCTGTTCCCCCGCCAGCCAAGGCTTCCTGCCGCGCATCTCCTACGTAGCTGGACATATTCCCCTTGAACTGAGCAACCCATTGAACCCCTTGAGGGTGATCCACAATTTTCTCCCAGACATTGGAGTCCTTCCGAAGGACGAAAGCCTGCATGTTACGAACATCTGCCCAAGCATTGCTGGCCTTATTGTCCGTCATTTCCATCACAACACCCCAAGGATCAAATTCATTCATCCATTTACCGCGTTCCTTGTCAAAGACAGCCTGCGCTTCTTCGTCGGTCATCCCTTCGCCTTTATAAGCTAGGTAGTACCAATCAGCTGCGGGGTCATAAGTCGGACGACCGCCTAACACAACGGCTCCGCCATTAAATTGGCCGGGGCCGCCATTAGGACCACGCTTTTGACGCTCCCCATTTTCTTCAACGACATTTTCCTCCGACCAAACCCAGACATCCCCTTGATTGGCTCCCATCTGAGCAATGGCGCGCTGCTTCTGCTCATCGGACATGACCTGACTGGCTGGCAACTCGCTAGCAGCTGATTCGGCCTGACTTGCAGGAGCTGCTTGGGATTCAGCCACAGCTGGATTTTCAGCCTCAGGACTTGCTTGGGCTGCTGGAGAAGTAGGCGTTTCAGCTACTGCGGCAGGGGCAGGCGCAACATCTTCTGCTTCAACTCTTGAGACGCACGTCAAAGCTGCTAAGGACAAGAGGGAAGCACATAGCAGCAAGCCGCTTCCATACTTGGCAGCAGAAGCAGATTTTGCTAGCCCTTGCCAAGAAAACTTATTATTCATATCATTCTCCTTTCATAAGGTGCAGATTCGAGGTTAATCAATGAAGTATGCAGACTGATTAACTGCTCTTAGCATTCATTGATTCTGAATAACAAATAATCTCCCTGCAAAAGAAGCTTAGGGCAGAGGATTCCCTGCGCTCTTGTATATCTTATACCAGTCAGCCCGAGAGAGCTCAATATCAAAAGCAGCCACCATTGAGCGAATTCTCTGCGGATTCATGGAGCCAACAATTGGCTGCATCTGAGCCGGATGACGCAAAATCCAGGCCAGAACTAAGGCTTCAAAAGAAACTTGATAGTCTGACGCAAAGGCATGCAGAGTTTCTGTAAGCTGAGCATATTTAGGATGTTCCATAAAAAGTCCCTGGTTCAAGTCGACCTGAAATGGTGACCAAGGCTGAATCGTGATATGATGCAATCGACAATAGTCCAATACACTACCATCCCGAACGATTGCTAACGGATTTAGCATATTGGCATTGAGCCCAGCATCCAGCATCGGAGTATGGGCTGGACCAAACTGCAGTTGGTTGGCAATCAAGGGCTGCTCCACACTTTTCTGCAGCAGCTCGATCTGATAAGGATTTTGATTGCTGACTCCGAAATAGCGGACCTTACCAGCTTGGTGTAGCTGTGAGAAAGCTTCAGCCACCTCTTCCGGCTCCACAAGAGCATCTGGCCGGTGTAGGAGGAGCACATCCAGATAGTCTGTCTGCAAACGCTCCAGGCTGCCTTCAACCGAACGAATAATATAATCCTTAGAAAAGTCAAAATGGTAGTTGGTGTGAACATCCCGCAGTCCGCACTTGGACTGGATGAGAACTCGGTCTCGGGGAATTTTAGCTGAGCGAAGAGCCTGCGCAAACTTGGCTTCAGATTGCCCACCAGCATAAACATCTGAGTGGTCAAAGAAATTAATTCCCACTTCTAATGCTGTTTCAAGAACGGAAACGACCTCTTTAGGATCGTGCTCTGCCAATCGCATGCAGCCCAAAATCAGCTGACTGGCTTCTTTCAGTTCATTCCCGACTGTCATATATTTCATCGCAACACCTCATTTCTTATAGACCGGATGATCAAGCAAGGTCAACTCTTCAATCTTGACATTTTCAGTTTCAAAGACGATAAATTCATTCTTTTCCTTAAGTAGGCCAGACGGCACATAGAGATAGTGAATTGGTCCTTCATTCCAGTAGCGGCCAAGGTTGAAGCCGTTGACCGAAATACAGCCCTTCCCATACTTAGAGCAGTCAATGAAAGTATCAGCGATATCATCTAACTCTGCTTCAAAGCGATAGAAGGTCGGTGCTTTGACTCTTTCAGGTGGAGCTGAGTAGCAGTCTAGCTTGGCCAGCATTTCCTGGTCAAACTTGAGCGCATAATGCTTCCAACCCTTGCGGAACTGGTGGTTAATCATGATACCACCCTTGACTCCCTTGGATTGACTGGGTGCACCCAGCTTGTAACCATAGTTGACCCGCCCCATATTTTCCACCAACACATCAATCTGAATCCGTTCGGTGTCAGCTGAGAAGAGCATTTCATCACCGATTTCTTCCCGATACTGGGTAGCTAGGTGCTCCTGATTGACATAGAAATGGCAGCGATCATGAGTCTCCAATGCCTTGAGCCTTTCCTCATGGTATTGATTTTTGATATCGGAACGGTAGAGAATATAGCCATGATTCTGCCCAATCTGCTCCATAGGCTGCGGATAATCCAGCTGAATTTCCTCTGTGATGTCCGCTACAACATCCAGCAGATTTGCAGTCCCAAGCAGCGGAAAACTGCCATAGGCCTTAGCCTGTCGGCTAATAGGCTCCATCTGCTCAAGCTCTGGAAAGACCTCGTGGGTCACCCGCTGAACAGCGTAGTATTTCTCTGTTGCCTGCCCCCACTCAGTAATCGGAGCATCAAAGTCATAGGATGTAATCTGCGGCAAATCCTTGGTCTTGCGGGCTGAACAACCGCTGATAAAACCAAAATTGGTCCCACCTCTCAGTAGGAAAAGGTTCATGCTGCCTAGCTGCAGCATTTCTTTGACATCCTGAGCCAAATCTTCTGCCTCTCGCCGAACGATTTCCTCGCTCCAGCGGCTGAACCAGCCATCCCAGAACTCCGTACACATAAGCGGCCATTTCTTGCCATAGCGCCCCATGAAAGCTCGCAGATTATCCGTGTTTTCCTTGGGCTGAGAGCCGAAATTCCCCGTCACAAAAACATCGTCTTCAATCAAGGTGCCAGACTCCAGGGCCTCAATCCAAGTCCCATCAGAGGTAAAGAGGGGAACCGTAACTCCACGTACCTTCATCATCTGCGCAATACTGCGCATGTAGGCCTTGTCCTCGGCGTAAGAACCGTATTCATTTTCCACCTGCATCATGAGGATAGGTCCGCCTTGATCACTCTGATAGGGCAGAAGCTTGGGAAAGAGCCAGTCATAGAAATGACTGACCTTTTCCAGAAAAAGCGGATGATTGACCCGCAGGCGCATTGAAGGATATCTCAAGAGCCAAGCCGGCAGGCCGCCAAAGTCAAACTCTGCACAGATGTAAGGCGTCGGACGGACAATGAGATAAAGCCCCATCTCCTCAACCAACTTGAAGTATGCTTCAAAATCCAGCATGCCCTCTGCCTGAAACTGACCTTCCTGAGGCTCATGCAACGCCCAAGGAATATAGGTTTCTACCGTATTAAAGCCTAAAGCTTTAAGATTGTAAAGGGTATCTCGCCACTGGTCCGGATGAAGCCGGAAATACTGAATAGCTCCCGATAAAATCTTAAAAGGTTTGCCATCCAGGTAAAATTCTTCTTTAATTTCAAATTTTGCCATCTATCCAAGCTCCTCCTGTTTATCTGCCATCTTGACAAAGGGCAAATATATAGCGGTCGAAATAGCGATATTAACAAGCGAAAGAATAATTGCCCGCCAGTCGAAGGCTGTCGCAAAGAAACCGTAGAGAATCGGCGGCATTACCCAGGTAACGTTTTGAGTAACCGGCGCAACCAAGCCCATAGAGGTTGCAAAGTAGGCTACTGTCACCATGACCATTGGCGTCAGGACGTATGGAATAAACATAATTGGATTCAAAACGATTGGCAGACCGTACATGACCGGCTCACCGATGTTGAAGACCATTGGGAAAATTCCTAACTTGGCCACCTCGCGATAGTGCTTATTTCGAGATTGCCAGAGAATGGCAATGGCAACCCCAATCGCATCAAACCAGACAAAAGCACCAAAAGAATTATCCGTCCACATGTAAGGAATCGCATGCCCAGCCTGATAAGCTTCCAGATTAGCCAGCATGGTCACACCAAAGAGACTGGCCATAACTGGCGCCAGCACATTACCACCGTGCAGTCCGAAGAACCAGAAAATCTTATTGAGAAAGACAATGAGCAGCACAGCCCAGAAGCTTTGAGACAAGCTGAGAAGCGGTGCCTGAAGAATCTTGTAAATCCAGTCAATCAACAGCTCGCCTGTCACCAGATTAAAGAGATAGGTCGCAATTCCCACGACATACATGGCAATTGCAGCCGGAATGATAGACAGGAATGGCTTCATGATAGCTGGCGGAACAGAATCCGGAAGTTTGATGGTCCAGTTACGATTCATGACCTTACAAAAGATGATGACAGATACAAAACCAATCAGAATGGCAGTAAAATAACCACGCGCACTGATCTGGTCACCTGGAATGATACTGTTAATCGTCACAGACAGGTTACTGCCGTCAAGTTTTAGCTCTGAAAGTTTTGAAATCGCCTTGCTCAGCCCTGGTGTTTTGCCAGCTAACTCAAAGGTTTTAGTAACTGATCCACCAATGGTAATGATATAGGAAGCAACAGCTACCAGACCAGCAGACACCTTATCAGTATTGTAAATCTTAGCGATATTGACCCCGAAGGTAAAGAGGAACAAGAGGGTAACGATAGGAATACTGCCCTTAAATACCAGCCAGTTAATATCAATCAGCCACTGGAAGGTAGAGGAAATCCAGGTCCAGCCGAACTGTCCTGGCAAGTCAGATAGAAAAGCATTGACCATGAGGGCGAAAGAACCCGTCATAATCACAGGCATGGTTCCGATAAAGGAATCCCGCAGGGCAACCAAAAATTTTTGGTTGCCGATTTTATTGGCAATAGGCATGAGACGCGCTTGCCATTTATCAACCAAACTACTCATCTGCAATTCTCCTATTCATCAAATTTTTTATGCAAATCAACAATCTCCTTTGCCAAATCAACAAAGGCGATACTGGTCATGAGATGATCCTGCCCATGTACCATAAATAAACTAAGTTCTGTCTTTTCTCCTTGTGCCTCCTTGCTCAGCATTTCAGCCTGAGCGTGATGGGCTTGCAGCAGGGCCTTCCGAGCCTGACTCAGCCTCTCCTGAGCTCGGTCAAAATCCTGCTTTTTAGCTGCTGCAATGGCTTCGATAGCACAAGACTTAGCCTCTCCGCCATACATAATGAGGGTCATAGCGACCTCTAAGGAATCTTTATTTTCCATAGGAGCACCTACTTCATGAGCGACTCTGCCAGATCCAGGACCTTATCCCCCTTCATCATTCCGTAGTCCGTCATAGGGATAACATCCACCGGAATGCCTTTTGAAGCTAGTTTTTCCTGTAAATTCTCCAGTAGATAGCGGACCTGAGGCCCCAGCAAAAGGACATCAACCTTTTTCTCGCTCAGATAGTCTTCTGCTTCTGACACTGGCACCGCAAATATCGTCGCAGCTAAACCTCGCTCCTCTGCAGCTTTCTGCATTTTATTGACCATGAGACTGGTGCTCATCCCAGCTGCACAGACTAACATAATCTGTTTTGTTTCCATCGGCATCCTCCTTTATGAATCTGACCTAGCCTGCAACGACGCTTGCCATTTATTTTTAATATATAAACTAAAAAATTGCTCAACAAATAGTCTGTGTATTAGTTAACGAAATTACAATAGTAAATACACAGTCTTCAATTTATCTCCCTATCTCTCGTAGGTCAAATGGTGAAT
>SKEG01001221.1_pt1 | contig 21174 bp, 22 predicted proteins | sample 4826631 | NCBI WGS metagenome assembly SKEG01 (sample SAMN11008815, study PRJNA524170) | human gut metagenome | biome: Human fecal sample; material: Feces; isolation source: fecal sample from pouch patient p26, p34, p50 | host: Homo sapiens | place: Israel: Tel-Aviv | collected 2016-11-02
TAACGATACTGATATTAATGATACTGAATTAATTATTTCTGAGGAGGATGAGGAAAAGGCTACTCAAAATTCAAAAAATAAAAATCCAAATTCTCTTTTCCGGAAAGTTGATAAAGCTACCAAGTATGATAAAGATTATATCTGTGATTTGGTCTATGCTCAGCTTTTGGAAGATAACTACTCAGAAACAGTAATTAGTGTTATCATGCTGCCATTTGAGGATCGTTACAAGTATGCTCTAGAGAACATGCGCTTTGCACGTTCATCTGAAATGGTTGCTGAGTACGTCTACAACGGCCTCCTAGCTACCTACAATAGCAATACTAGAAAGCAACTGGAATAAGGTTTTGTTCCTAGTTTAGAAGTTGTTTGAAAAAATCGTAAGGGGTTTTTGGCATGAAAGAAAATGAAGAACAAGTGAAGTACGAAGGCCGAGTTTATTTGTTTAATTGCATTCCTCTTTGGAAAGTAAGTTTTACTAAAAAGCAATGGCAAAAAATAGCTTTTGAGCAATCATCGAAATCAAAGATATACGAACTGATATTCATAGATGATAAAAACAAAGAACGCTGAACATATGGAGGATACAGTAATGGTATTTGAAAGAAGAAACGCAGGTATGGCAGCAATGAAAGCCGAACCAAAGCCTGCTCAACCGTTGAGTATTTATATCGAATATCATGATTCATCAACAGAGAATATTGACATTAATTATAACCTTGAAGAGATTCAGCAACTATTTAGCGCAGCATTCTCTGATGGCGGTGCTTTAAATTTCACGTCTGCAACTCCCCCTTTTAGTATTAATACAAGGTATATCAAGAAAGTGACATTTGTTCCAAAAGAGAACTGAGTCATGATTTAGGCTACGATACTAGCATTCTTATAGTTTAACACTTGACCTAAGTAAGTCGCTAAACTGCTGAAAGTCCATTGAAAATTAAATACCCCCACTGTCCCGATTAGCGCAGTCTAGGCATAAAAGAAAAATAGGGGCGGTGTGTAGCTAGAAAAGATACCTAGCGCCGACTGCATAACGTAAAGCCACGGTTGACTTGTCCCGTAAGGTGAAGGAGTTTTTGGGGTTTACCAGACTAAAATAACCCTGCGTAAGAAACACGGAAGGCAGTTACGCACTGCCTCGGCAAGCTGTAAATCAGCAATTTTCAGAAGGGGGATTAACCATGACTGAAAAAAATGACATAAAGTCAGTGACCATCTCTGACCTCAAAAAGATGGGAAAACATGGCAGAGCAACTGCTCGTCTTGACTCAGGAGAAGAGATTATCCTGGGTCCTAAATATGCGACTCAAAGACGGTCAGGCATTATTGCAGGCCAAGTCCAGGAAGTGGATTTAATCATCCCCTACACTGCTCGATTGATCAGTCAGATACGGACCATCAAAGTCGGTCCAGTTTTGGTCGCAAGGAAAATGAAACAACAACGCAAAACCTGCCTGCTGTTGACGGGGCAGGGCTATAAGAAATAATACAAGGAGAGTTATCACATGGAAGTATTACAAACAGTTATTAAATTTGTGGGTTATGGCTTGAACATTATGGGAGCTTTAGCCATTTTGGAAGGTTGGTACCAATATTCCAAAGGGAAAAAGAATGACACTTTTCAAGAACAAGATAAGGGACAAGGCGGTATGGTTTATGGAGGCATGATTATTGCTGGATCTGGTATTATCTTGAATTATGTAGCCAATCTTATCTCAAACTTGCCAAAGTAAAGCAGGAAGGAGGCAGCAATGGACGTTAATCAAATCAAAGATTTAACCCAAAGCCTCGCCGATTATGCACCAAAGGTTAATGAGATGGCTAATCTGATTAACTCTACCAGTGTAAAAGCTGGCCAAATTATCATTTTGATTATGCTGCTACTTGAAATGGAATCGTGGCATCGATACTTAAAGCAAGAAAGTGGAGGCTTTAATAATGGTCTGTTCTTAGAACTCTTTTTTAAGTTTTTTCTTGCTTTTTTAGCCGTCACTTATTCTGCGACTATTTTTGATGCTATTGCTGAATTATTCAATATCATTCTGAAAGCTTTATCCAAGCTTGTTTCTGTAAGTGAGTTTAAAAACTCGGTTGATACTGACGGAATTGATGGTTGGGTGTTCAAGAGTTTTCTTGGTCTTGTAGGAGCGATAACAGATGTTGTTGTTGGCATCTCTATGAAACTCATTATTTTTATGAGAGCTTTTGAAATGTATATCCTTAAAGCAATAGCGCCTTTGTTGATTGCTTTTTGGATGGCAGATGGTACTCGAGACATCGCTAAGAATTTGCTTAAGCAGTTTGCAGCTGCAGCATTTCAAGGGATTGTACTGTTTGTAGTTTCTGCTACTTATGCAGCATTTGTTACAGACGATCTCTTTAAGGTTTCGACTGGGAGAGGGAATGGCTGGGATATTGCCTGGAGTTCTATTTTAAAATCCATCATTTTTGTTTTTACAATTTGGAAAACTCAACAACAGGCTAAAAAGTTATTCGGAACTTCCTAGTAAATTGTGCTATAATAATAAAAAAGGGAAGGGGTGAAAAGATGGCAACAGAATTAGAAAGAGCAGTTAAAAAGCTTAATCAAGCGTTAAGTCAAGCTTCGGAAACAGAGCGGACAGAGTTTCTGGAACAGAATTTCCAGCCAGATCATTTTGAGCTTACCGCTAAAGCACCTGTTTCTATCTGGAAGAAGTTTGTTTCTCGAGCAGGTCAGTTGCTAGCTACGGCAGGATTGATTGTGCTTCGGTTAATGCTTTGGATTCTCAAGGCTCCTTTTTTCATCTTTTCTTTCCTGAAAAATTGGTTTTTCATGGGTTTAGGTCTGTGGTTAATGTGTTGGTTTTTTGATTTAGTATATCGTGTAATAGTGTTAAATCAATACTGGACAAGCCAAGGAGCTATACCGAGCTCTATAAATGATGCCATTACGACTATTATTGTAGCGATTGCAGGGGTTCTATCTCTGATTGGGACCATCTGGCAGTATCAAGGAAAAATTGACTAGAATAGATTAAGAACACTTTGCAGCCAGTAAGGTGTTTTTATTGTGCACAAATCAGAAAGCGAGGCCTTATTTGGAAAAATTAGGTAGTGATTTTATCAAGGAATTCGGGGACTATGAGCGCCCGGTCTTTCTAAATCGGACTTTAAGGGAGTTAGTCATGACAATTGGAATTATCTTGGGTGTCAGCCTGGGAGTCCTCTTGAATTGGCTGGGTTTCCCAGAAATATTTAATTATTTGATTACAGGGATTATTATTGTTCCTAGTTTTTTATATGGCACTAAAAAAGACCAAATTCTGAAAGAACGTTTGCTCTTTATGGTGACCAATCAGAAACGGTCTTACATGACCGAGTATGGAGGAGAGGAGACAAAACACTATGAGTTTACTCAATCAGCTTCCGTTCAAGAAGCGGACGACACAGACGGCTGCTGAACGAAGTCGTCAGTTGCGCCTGCAGAAGGAATTTAAGAGGAAGCCCTCAACACAGAATAGCATTTACTTTACCAGTCAGTTTGAGACTGGAATCATGCACATTGCAGAAAACTGGTGGAGTCGGACTTTCCGACTAGGGGATGTTGCCTATACGACGGCCAGCACAGAGGATAAGTTGGATATTATTGACAGTTATGGAGAGGCGCTGAACTCCCTGGATGCTGGAGATAATTTTCAGCTCCTGGTGATTAATCGACGGGTGGACAATCAGACAGTTCGCAAGGTTCTCTATGAGCCAGCAGGAGACCGAAACGATATCTACCGAGAGGAATACAACGATATTATTCAGGATCGTTTCTCTCTGGATGCCAAAAATTTCAAGGTAGAAAAGTATATCACCTTGGCTACAGAGGCCTACGAGAAGAACCTGGCAGATATTCAGCTTCAGGAGATGGGAACCTTAGTAGAGAATGAATTACAAGCGATGAATATTAGCCTGAAGAAACTATCAGGAGTAGAGCGTCTAGGGATTTTTAATTTCCTACTAAGGCACCAGCCTTATTTTGCTTACACCTACAAAGATATTGCCTTGTCTGGTTTGGCTGCTAAAAACTTTATTGTTCCTAATCGAATTGAATTTGAAGAGAATTTCATGAGGATTGATGATAAATTTGCCAAGGTTCTCTATGTCCGGGACTATCCCAGCTTTTTGTCAGATAAGCTGATTAAGAGCTTTTGTGATATTGGTCTGGAGCTGGCTATCTCAATTCATGCTGCGCCTCGTGAGCTAGGACAGGTTGGGAAAGAACTTTCTAATGAACAGGCAGCTGCTAAGGTAGAAATGGTTCGCAATCAAAAACAAGGCTTTCAGGCAGGGATTGATCCAGAGTTGGCGACATCAGGTAAGGCTGTAGAAGTTAGTGAGACGACTCAGAAGTGGAAAGATAAAGTGAATGAAGATCAGAAAATTTTCAACGGAGTCATCACAGTCTACTTTGTGTCGGACAGCCTGGAAGAGCTGCAACAAAGCACCAAGAAAGTACAGGCAGCTGGCCGCAAGCTGGGAGTAGATCTACAAGAAACCTATTACCATCAGGAGAATGGGCTAAATACTATTCTACCGATTGGTAAGCCCTTCCTGGAAGTAAAAAAGGAGTTTATGCGCCCTTTTACGACATCCAACGTAGTGACGCAGGTTCCGTTTACTAATGTGGATCTGCAGTCTGACAGTCAAAGAGCTCTTTATTATGGGCAAAACCAGTTGTCAAAAAATTTGATTACTTTGGACCGTCAGAGAGACCTCAACGCTGCGAATGGATTGATTATCGGAACGACGGGGTCAGGGAAAGGGATGACAACTAAAACAACTGAAGTCATTCCAGCCTATTTAAAGTATCTTAAGGATCGCTTTATTATTGTTGATCCCGAAGATGAATACAGTGACATCGCGGAGGCCTTGGACGGCCAGGTTATCAATCTGTCTCTTAAATCCAGCAGCCATATCAATCTGATGGATCTGACTGATACAGACCAGGTTCTATATGATGAAAATGATGAGGAGATTGACAGTGTAGCCGATAAGGCCAATCTTCTTATGGCTCTCTTTGAGTCTATTCTTCAAGAGGTTTCAGATGATCACTTTGATATTATTGATGAAGTCACAAGAGAAGCCTATCAACGTTACAGTAAGCCAACGCTGGCGGATTGGCACGATGTTCTTCTGGAGCGGCCGGAAGCAGAAGCTCAGAAGCTGGCCAGACGGTCCCGCCCCTATGCTAAAGGGAGTTTTAACCTCTTTGCCCATCAGACCAATGTCAATCTGAATAATCGGCTGGTGGTATTCAATCTCAAGGGGTTGGATAAGAAGCTCAAACCCTTTGCCCTCTTGGTACTGCAGGATTTCATCTGGCAACAGGTGATCAAGTACCAAGGCAAAGAAACCATTCGCCTCTATTGGGATGAACTGCATCTAACCTTCCGAAACCAGACGGATGCTGCTTTCTTTGCTGAGCTATGGGCACGGATCCGGAAGTACGGTGCTATTCCAACTGGCATTACCCAAAACCCAGGAACTATCCTAGCCTGGGAGGAAGGAAGAAATCTCATGTCCAATACAGAGTTTTTCATCTTACTTAAGATGAGAGAACAGGACATCGAGGCTCTGCGAGACGTGGTAGATATTCCTGATGCAATGCTCCGCTATATCAAGAGACCAAAAGAAAAAGGTAGTGGCTTGATTTTAGCTGGAGAAACTGTCGTCCCGTTTGAAAACAAGATACCTAACGAGACTAAGCTTTATGAACTGACACAGACAGATGCAGTAGTAGCATAAATTAGAAAGGAGTTAGAGAATGGCAGAAAAAGAACCCTGGTCAGAAAGGGGGAAAATCAAACGAGAAGCCAGCCAGAAGATTTCTGAGCATAATGAACTGAGTAAGCGCCAGGGTTTGAAACAAGCCAAGAGCGCTGTTCAGGACAGTAAGCAGAACCTGAAAGAGGCTAAGACGGAGCATAAAGCGACTGTGAAAGCCAAACAAAGCACAGCTGAGAGCAGGGAAAAACTTCATCAAGCCAAACACAACTTAAAGGTAGATAAGCAGGCTCAAAGAGCGGCTTATAACCGAGTAGGTGGCACGAAAAAGGAAAAGCTAGCTCGAGGTGGACACAGAGTCATTGGTAGGATGGGTGAGGCAGCCTGGCAGGGGAATGATACCTTAGAAGATATCGCAGATGCTCGTCAAAAAATCCGAGGTTTCCATGCAAGTATCCAACAAAGTAAGCGGATAGCTAGAGCCAGTAAGACTGTTTCTAAAGGACTAGTAAGAGGTTCTTATGGATTAGTGAACCGAGCCCATAATCTGTTACAAGGCCGAGGATTTACTCGAACAGTTGCTGGGGAACGATGGGAAGTCAAAGCAGCAAAAAGGCTCCGGGCTTTTCGGCAGCGACTCAAGCACTCTAAGGCCGTTAAGGCTGCAAGGGGTACTGGCAAGGTTCTGAATTTCCTGACCAAGCCCCTGCAGGTGATTTTTAAAAATCCATTGTCAATCAAAGCCTATATCGTAGGCTTTTTTCTTATCCTCTTTTTCGCTATCTTTTTGGGAAATCCCAGCCCAGTCCAGCAGGATGAGTGGGAATTAAATCAATCATGGATCTATCTGACAGAATTGGATCGGAACGCTTCTAACGAAAAAGTAGACTACTGGTCCAATATTGACGATGTGGTTTTTTACATGAATTACCGTTATAAGGACTATAAACTATCAGATATTTATGATGACGGCAGTAATAGCTTGAAAAACAGGACTAATCCGTCGGCCACTCGGAAAGATACCAGCGAACAACGCACCTACAAAGATTTGCTGCGCCAAATCTGGCATGGTCTCAATGATGATCCTCAGAAACTGGAGACTATGAAAGATTTGTATACTAATGAGCTGGCATCTCCCTACTATCTTGGGGAAAAAGCCTTGAAAGAGTATGAAGAGCTTCTGAAACAATCGGACGAGATGGGCCGTTATATGGCTTACCAGGAACTAGAGAACCCTTTCTATAGTTCTGCAGAAGATGGACATAATAGCCCACTCCTTATTACTCGACGCTTTGGATATGATCCTAAGGATAAGATGTATAACGGAACAGTGATACAGATTAGTCAAGGACAATCTTTAAGAGCGGCCTTTGGTGGTAAAATTAAAATAAAGGGAAATGATGTGCTAATCACTAGCTCTAGTAGAGAATTGACTTACAAGAAGGTCAATGGAATTAGAGTCAAGGATGGCGAACAGGTCTCGGCCGGTCAGGAATTGGGGACAGTATCCGGCCAGGGCGGACAGGAGTTCTTTTATCGAAAATATCGTCGATACGACGATAAAGATAAAAAGGATGAATGGATATGGGTCAACCCTGGCTTTTACTTTGAGAAAGTAAAATATAATCAGACTACCTCAGTCCTTTCTAATATTGAATTTTCTGGGGATGTTGCTCAGAGGGTTCAAGAAACATACAAACTTTTAAAGCAGTATAAACCTAATATCACTAAGAATGGTGCTGCAGCTATTATGGGAAATTTTCTAACGGAGAGTAATATCACTTCCAAACGAGCCGAGGGAGATTACCTTAACCCGCCTATTGGTGCCTCTGACGGATCATGGGATGATCCTAATTGGCTTTCAATGAGCGGGCCAAGCATTTACGGTGGTGGCTATGACAATATCCTACGTCGTGGCCTTGGTCTGGGTCAGTGGACGGATACAAAAGACGGCTCTACTCGACATACTTTGCTTTTAGATTTTGCGAAAAATAAGAATAAAAAATGGCATAATTTGGAGTTGCAAATCCAATTTATGTTTGAGGGTGATAGTCCTTATTACATTGAGACTGTGAACCGTATTAGCGAAAGTAATGATGATATCGAAAAATTGACCAAAGAATTTCTTGTGTATTGGGAAGGGAACCCTGGAGATAAACTGCTCCAGCGTCAAGATAGTGCTAAGCAGGTCCTTTCTTATTTGGAAGGTGGTGGAAGCGGAGGAGCTTCCTTTATCAAACCAAACGGCAAATACGCTCCAATTTTTAATACAGATTATTGGGTCATGCAGCCATACGGCTTCACTCCGTGGTCATCAGGCGCCGGTGGAGGTCTTTACGGGCCATCTGGTGGGAAGCATACAGGTGTCGATCTGGCACCGGTAAGCGTTCAATATGGTACAGCTGCACTTCCTGCAGATGTACCAGTCTATTCCATTACAAACGGGAAAGTATATAATACTGGATTCTCTGCTGTTGGTGGTTATCAAATCACCATTATTCCAGAAGGAACTGATCAGTATTTATATTACGGTCATTTGAAGGAGCAACCGAACTTGGCACCTGGTACAGAAGTCAAGGCTGGTCAACAAATCGCACTATTGGGTAATTCTGGAATGACAACGATCTATCACGTTCATCTAGAAATTAGCCCGACTCCAGCGATTGGTACAGCGGCTAGTCCGGATCCATCCTTCCTGATAACTGGAGGAAGCCCACTGGTTCAAAGTCAGCAGATAAAAGTAAATCAATAATTAGAAAGGTAAAATATGATTGATGAAAAGAAAGTTAAGATGTTAGTTTGGGTCGCCCTGGCTGGAATAGTTCTATTTTTCTTGCTTATTCTGGGATTTTTCCTAAAAGGATCGTCTACGTCTAAAAGAACAAGCAATGATTTAGATAACGGTCTGCGAAAAGAAAAAGTTACGGCATTCTTGAAAGCTTATTTTAACAAGGATAAGGTTGGTACAAATCGAAAGGACTATCAGCCTTATTTAACTGATGGAGCTTATCAGGAAGAAATAGGGAAGGAAGAAAGCCCTGCTTTTCAAGCCTATACGTCTTATATGCAGAACTATCAGTATAAGTCAGCTAAACTCTATTTTGGTTCTGAGGAACCGGTCGTATTTGCAACGGTAAGCTATCAATTTGATAGCGTGAGCCAGTTGAAAGAGAACGAAAAGCAAAAGAAGATTACTTCAACGGCTAATTATAGTCTTAAATTGACCTACAAACAGACTGAAGGTAAATGGTTAGTTGATAAAATTGAGATTGTCAATCTCAATCCTATAGGGGAAAGCGGTCAAAAACAAGACGAATATGCGCCAGGAGTAATTGATTTGGAAAAGATGAACGGAGAGGAGTATCAAGAATGATCGATATAAAGCAGTCTAAAAAATTTCAGAGAATGGTTTTGGTTGTTGCTGCAGTCATTCTTTTTCTGATCGGGTACGGTATTGGAGGTAGGAATAAAACAGTTGATACCTCTGGTAAAACGAAAATGACTACTAGCCAAAAGGAACAGACCGTAACAAACCAAAAGGGAGAATTAAGCCAGAAGCAAGTCAAGGAATTTTTGGTGGCTTACTTTACCAAAAAAGATCTAGAGGAAAACCGGGAACGTTATCGGCCTTTTATGACGAAAGGTCTCTATACATCAGAGGTTAACCAGGAAGATAAGGCCGTTAATCAAGCCTATAAGGGCTATGTTGTGGACTATGTTTTCCAGAGCGCTCAGATTTATATTGATCAGGAGAACCTAACGGCTATTGCTCAGGTGAGATATAGCAATACGCTCCTAAATAAGAAAAACAATTATGATAAAGCCCAAACTAATGTAGGCAACGAAACGACACTCAAACTAACCTACAGTAAACAAAATGGCAAGTTCTTACTCAATAATAAGGAGCAGATGCTTCTCACGTCCAATACAGGGACATCTAGTAGTTATCCTGATTATGGATCCTTGAAGGAGGACTCAGAAAGCTCCTCTAGCTCCTCAGAAGCAACAAGCGAGTCAAGTAACAAACAAGAATAGAAAGGAACAAATAACATGGTGAAAAAGAAATCTATTCAGGATCTGGAGAAGAAGCTTCAGCGCCTGGAACAAGAGAAAAACAAGGTACAAAAGCAGCAAAGCGAGCTCAAGAAGAAAGAAAAAGATATTGAGCAGGCTGTAACCCAAGCTAAAGCTGAGTATGTGACAGCTCTGCTCAGTCAGTCCAATACTTCTCTGGACGATCTGAAAGGCCTCCTACTGGATGACAACGGGAAGCCAGAGGAAGGTGGTGAGAGCTGATGTTTTTAGCTCAGAATGTAGCTGGAGGGAGCCAGCAGCAATTTCCTAGCAGAGATCAGCTGTTGGGCTTTCTTGAGCAGGAAAATGCAAAAGTGAAGAGTTTGGAACAGGAAGCGGACCTGACCTTGATGCAGGTAACAGAAGAAGGGGAAATCCTGCAGAAGAAGCGGGTCAGCTTGCCATTTGTAGAAACAGTAGAGGAATTGCTGCTGGAATTTGGTTTTGTTCAGACAGATCAAAAAAAGAAGTTCCCTTCTTTCTTTAAACTGGAAAAATCTGTTCCTCAGTCAGATGCAGAGCAGCAGGCTACTTCAAAGGCTGCTCTAGAAGCTCCTAGAAGCCTTCTCAGCTCGCTTAAGTTCTTAGCGCCGATATTTCTCCTAATTCTTCTTTTAGGCGGTTATACAGTTGTTTTAGGTGGCCAAAACAAGCAGCTGAAAAACCAGATTACAGAACTAAAAAGCCAGGTTGGAACTCTATCTAATCTGCAAGAAGCAGGCTCTAAGGTAGATGTCTTTGGCCGTTATTTTGTGGCTACTCTCTTTGCCAATAATAAGGAGCAGGTTCAGCAGTATCTCAATGCGGATATGCAGAAAAAAATTGAGGTCAAAGATGGTCAGCTACAATCTACCGTCTTTGAGTCCATCAAACCTAAAGGCAAGGGCTACGAGGTGACCTATGTTCTCTATGTCAATCAAGAGAACAGCGTCCGTCTAGTCCGCTTGACATTTGATGTTGTGGCGGACAAAGACAGTCGCTTTGGCTGGCTCGTTACTAGCCAGCCAACTGAAAGTCTCTATCCAGGATAGAAACACGGTATCTAACTATCAACAATAGAAAAGGAAAATCAATCATGAAAAAAACAACTATTTACTCAACTTTATTACTCACTTCATTAGCTTTAAATCAGGCTGTTTTGGCAGATGAAATCATCGCTCCAGTTGGAGATCAGCCAGGTATTGTGTCTCCAACTGAACCAAGTCAGCCAGTCATTCCAACTGCCCCTGTAACAGTTACCCCTGTGGAGCCAACAACATCTGATACAGCTACTCCAAAGGAAGCAGAAGAAACCAAACCAGAGCAGCCGACTGAGCCTGTGACTCCAGTCCAGCCTGGCCAACCTACTGATCCGGTGCGTCCACTTCCTGATCAGCCAACGCAGCCAAAGACTCCAGAAACTCCGACAGAACCAAGTCAGCCTAAAGAAGTAGAGCAATCAAGTCAAACCAGCCAAACTTCTGCAGCGACCAATCCTAGCGCTCCTGTGACTCCTATTGTTCGTTCTAGTGCTTCGACAGAGCCTGCAGGGGATCAGCCAATTATTGATGTTCCCGCATCTTCTGAAAAGCCTGCAGAGGAAGTGGTTATCACTCCAAAAAGCCAAACTCAGTCCTCAAAAACGCTAGAGAAAACAACTGAACAAAAGGAGAGCGGGCAAACTCTGGATCGCCTGCCAGATACCGGAACAGCTGATAGCTCGCTTCTGAGCTTCCTGGGAGCGGCAGCTCTGGGCTTGGTTGGTCTTGTTCTTCACAAGAAGCAGAAGAAAAACGGCAGCATCTAAGAGGATGCTGCCGTTTCTATTTACAAAGAAAGGAGCTATAACGGATGGAGCAAGAAAGAACCATCTTTCAGGTGAAAGATGTGTCAAAACTAACTGGAGAGATGCTGCTGAAGATGCTGGCTTATATGGTTGAGTACATGACAGACCAGAGGCAGAAGTACATGAAACGGCAACGATACGGTGCGGAAACCCGATGGAACCAGTTTATGGCCAGCGATAGTGCCAAGGAAGTGAAAACTTTCTTGAGCAATGAGGTCAACTTGGATAAGCTCAAGGCTTATCTGGAAGAGTATAAAATAGGTTTTGCCACTCAGGCTCTAAAGGATAACCGAGTTATGCTGGCCTTTGAGGTCAAGAATAAGGAACTAGTCAAAAAAGCCTATGAACAGTTCCTGACCGACTTGACCAGTCCTCAGGAGACTAAGAAGCTCAATCAGGAATTGCTGAAGAGTCCTGAAAACATGAACCTTGAGGAAAAAATCACTCATTTCAAGGTTCAAGAGCAGGTGAAAATCCAAGCAGTTGCAGAGAAGGCTCCAAAGATTACCAAGCCCAGTCCAAGCAAGGAGGTCACAAAATGACAGAACGAAAACCATTGCCTTACGTCATTACAGCAGGGATTTTATTTTATTGTCTGCATTGGTTGGCCAAACTTTTTGAAATGTCTCCAGATACGGCCATTAACGATGATTTTGGTTTAGCTCGTTTGGAGTGGATGGCAGAACATTGGACCGAGAAATTTCTTATCGATGTCCAGTTCACCTCTTCCTCATTGATGGCTGGTCTGGTCGGTGTCATGGCTGTTCTTTTCTTCTTTTCCCGTCGTCGGGATTGGGGAAATTACCGTTCAGGAGAGGAGCATGGTTCGGCTCGTTTTGCGACTCCAGAGGAGTTGCTACCTTATGCGGATGCGGATGAAGATAAAAATCTTATCCTTTCTAAAAACGCAAAAATAGGCCTCTATGATAGAAGATTGCCATATCAGTATCAAATGAATAAAAATGTCTGGGTTCAAGGGCCTCCAGGAACCGGAAAAACCTATAATTTCGTGAAGCCAAACCTGCAGCAGCTCAATGCTTCGTATTTAGTAACCGACACAAAAGGATTGCTGGTTCATGAAACAGGACAAATGTTTGAAAATGCGGGTTACGTCATTAAGATATTTGATCTGATTAACTTCTCAAATTCTAACAGGTTTAATGTTTACCGATATATGGAGAGCGAGTTGGATATTGATTGGGTGGCAGAGACTGTTATTGCGGCATTGAAAAAAACCAAGCATGACGGAGAGGATTTTTGGGAGCAGGCTAAAACACACTTAGTCCGAACGTTGATAGGCTACTTATATTTTGACGGACTCATCTTAAAGAAATACATGCCCAATTTAACTCAGATAGCTGATTTGCTTCGGAATATCAATCGTAAGGATCCAGATGTTGAAAGTCCTTTTGAAATGATGATGGAGCAACTGAATGAAGAACTGCCAAATAACTATGCCTACAAGCAATGGGTGTCTTTTAATGAAGGTGCTAAGGGCCGCACAAGAGATTCGGTTGTCTATATTGTTACGGCATTATTTTCAGTTTTTGACCATGAAGCTGTTCGGAATATTATTGCAGAGGATAACTTGGAAATAGAAACCTGGAATACCAGAAAGACAGTAGCATTTATCAATATTCCGGAGGATAATAAGGCATTTGCTTTTATCTCTGCTTTGCTGTTTTCAACTGCTTTTAAAGTGATGTTTAGAACTGCAGATGCCATCATCAAAGGTTTTGACAAGAAACGTACTCTAATTCCTCATAGGACGATTGCGGACGAGATTGCTCAAGTTGGTAAAATTCCTGGTTTCGTACAAATTTACTCAACAGGACGAAGTCGCTTGATGTCTTTTGATCCAATTTTCCAATCTAAAAGTCAGGCAGAGTCTCTGTATGGAAAAGAAGATACTCAAACCCTGATCAATAACAGTGGTACTTTGGTTTATCTTGGTTCTAATGACTCAGATACCTTAAAGTTTTTCTCTGAACGGACTGGGACACAGACGGTCACTGTTCGGAACCAATCTAAAAGTTTTGGACAACAGGGGTCTTCCAGTGAAAGTACTTCACAAACTGGCCGTAAACTTATGACTCCTGACGAAGTGGCCAGAATTGGAGGAGATGAAGCTCTGGTCTTTCTTGCTAAGCAGAATGTCTTGAGAGATAAAAAAGCTAGGGTTTCAGACTTTCCAAATGCGGATCAGCTTTCAGACGATCCGACAGATGATAACTGGTACACATACAAGCGCTACATGTCAGATATAGACGAGTGGCTGGAGAATGTCGAACAAAGTAACCAGGTTGAAATCAGCGTGAAAGAATTGGAGGAAATCGCTCTGCCATGGGATTTGAGCGCTTAGAGAGGAAATGATATGTACGATTTTATGTTTAAGAGTAATAAAGAACCTCAAAAACCAACTTTTAGAGTTGGTTTTTTTGAAGGGATTGAGGAGCAAATACCTGGAGGGGTATTATTACGAGCTGCGGTATCTGCTACAAAAGAAGGAACTGCAGATCAATCTCAGGAAGAGTTTTTGCTGCAGGTAGTTATGAGATCCATTCAGGAAATGACTTATCAGGAATTTCAAGAGCTGCAGCCTTATCTATTTTGTTACGAGGCAGAACAAACAGCAAAAGTCCCAATAGTTCGGCCACTAGAAGCAAGTCGAGAAGAATTTGAATTAATCCGATCTGCTCCAGCAGATTTCTTCCTGAAATAGAAAGGAGCTAGAGAATGGCACGAGTAGAAGAATTGAAAAAGATATCTATATTAGATGTCGCCGAGGCTTTAGGAATGGAGTTGAAACAGCAAGGCAGTGATCGCTATGCCTGGACTGAACATGAAAGTCTCGTTATTAGCCCACGTCGTAATCGTTTTTCTTGGTTTTCTCGTGATTTAAGGGGAGGAGATGCCCTGGAGTTAGTCCAAACGATCCGAGAAGAGCAGACAGGAAGCCGGCCGTCTTTTAAATCTGCTAAACATTTCCTAGAAGCAGGGCACTTTCCAGAGTCAGAAACGGACTCTACTCCAGTTCCGAAAATACCCTTTGAGTATAAGCTGAGCAAGAATGAGCACGTCAATACCAGCTGGACAAGACAGTATCTAAGACGAGAAAGAAAACTATCACCAGGAACTATTGATTTTTTCTTCCAGCAAGGGAGTATAGCTGAAATATCTCATAAAATGAATGATTACTCTGAGCCGGCTATTGTTTTTAAATTTAAAAACAACCAGGGAAAGGTGATGGGAGCCAGCCTGCAGGGAATTGTCGAAAATCGGGAGAAATACCCTGATAGGGGCTATCTAAAGCGAATATTGAAAGATTCTGATGGTCTTACTGGTTTCTACGCAGATGTTGGCCGACCTAAGCGACTTATATTTGCAGAGTCTCCCATCGATATTATGAGCTATTATCAGCTCCATCCTCAGCTTCAAGATGTCCGCTTAGTGGCCATGGATGGACTCAAGGAAGGCCTTATGAGTTTTCGTTTTGCAGAGCTAGTCAGTGAGTTGCAGGGCAAGACTTATGAGCCAGAGGAGCGAACAGCTAGAGTACTTGAAGCTACAGCTAAAACTTCCACGTTCTTTCAGAGCAATGAGGATTTTATCACTTTGGCTGTAGATAATGACTCTGCAGGGTGGAATTTTATCAGCAAGCTGCAGGAAAAGGGAATCCCTTTTAACCTAGATATTCCGCCTATTGCTGAAAAAGGAGTTGAAAAAGCTGATTGGAACAGCTTTTTGAAAGTACCACTCCAGGGGCAAGCGGAGCTAGTTCATATCTACAGTTACGATAAAAAGAAAAAAACTGCAGCCTATCAAGGTTACTTTTCAAAAGAGTTGGCTACAGAAAAAGTTGCCCAGTTGACTGTAGGTGATGTGGTCGCTTTCAGTGCCTCTGAAACGCTCTCTAGGTACGAGATAGAGGAATTAGCGGCCAATCAATCACAGACATACCCGCAGCTCTCAGAAGCTAAAGAGAGTACAAAACAAGAAGCGAGAATGGAGGAAAAGACGATGGCAGAAATATTTTCAGACGAACAAAAGGAACATATCCGTGAATTTTTTAAAACAAGAATTTCGGATGTTCAAACAGACTACATTTTCTTAAATAGCGGACAAGAAGATTTAGGTTACTTTTTAGATGGTTATCTATTTGCTAATCATTATGCAGAACTGGATCCTTTGTCTCCAGATAAGCAGCTAGAGGCCCTTATGGCTCGACTTGTTTCTGAAGATGGACGAGAATTTGATGAAATTGAGTTAGGGTTCACGATTGAACGGATTGATCAAGATTTCCTCAAAAACAAATTTGGTTATGATCCAGATATTCCGATTGAAGAGTTCCGTCAGTCAGAAAAAAATATTGATCGGATACAAGCAAAAGAGGAAGAGACTTTCTTGCAATCTATTGATCAGGAAAGTTTTAATAAAGTCCTTGATCTGGTACAAGAAAATGATGCATGGACAGTATTTCAGTTACAAACGGATGAGGAATTAGGGGTAAACACTAGTCAAGTTTATGACTTCATTAAGCGTTATCTAGATCCAAACTATGACTTGGATTTTGGATTTGATAACCAATTTTTTTCTAATTTAAAAACAGAAGACTTGCTCAAAAAAGCAGAAGAGAAAGGCCTCTATTTAAATCCGGAGAGGAAGCCAAGCATTGACCAGCTCATTCAAGACAGAGATCTGAAAGGTTTGTCTACTCACCTGAAGGAAGGTGTCAAAGATTATTTTAACTCTGATACCTATAAAATTTTCTTGCAAACCATGAGCAAATTCAACAATTACTCTCTGAATAATTTGTTTTTAATCGTCGCTCAAAAGAAAGATGCGTCTGCGGTTGCTTCCTTTAATGCATGGAAAAAATTAGGAAGGCATGTCCTAAAAGGGCAGAAGGCACTCAAGATTTGGGCACCCTATCAAGTGACTCGAAAGGACGAAAAAGGGCAACCTGTTTTTGATAAAAAGGGTCAAGAAGTAAAAGATACACGCTTCCGTTTGGTTCCGGTCTTTGATGTCAGTCAAACAGATGGAAAGGAACTTCCTCAGCCAGTTTATGAACTGGAGGGAACTCACCAAGACTATGCTAACCTCTATCGTGCAGCTAAAGAAACTGCAGCTGCTAAAGGTGTTCGTTTAGAAATTTCTAAGGAACCAATGGAAGCACACGGCTATTATTCACCAACGGAGAATAAGATTGTCATTCGGGCTGGCATGAGTGAACGTGAGACACTGAGTACCATTTTTCACGAGATGGCGCATGCAGACTTACATAACCCTAAAGCACTTGAAGGACAGAAACTGACACGAACAAATAAGGAGCTGCAGGCTGAAAGTGTAGCTTACGTTGTGGCTAATCATTATGGTTTAGATACCAGCTCTTATAGCTTTGGGTATCTTGCTAATTGGAGTAAGGAACCGGATAGTCTAGCCGATCTTGAAGCTCAGCTATCCATCGTCCAAAAGGAAGCTGCTGACCTCATTCATCGGTTAGATACAGCATTTGAAAAATATCAAAACAAGGAAGTGTCCAAGGATCCGCTCTCTCAAAAATTGGAACAGTTCAACGAAAAATGTCATCAGAAGATGGCAGAAAAGGCGGCATCAGAACCCGAAAAAAAATCTCATCCCCAGAAAGGGGACGAGGAGAAGGACAACCAAGCGAGCAAGTAAAAGAACTGCTCAGTTCACTTAACCGAAAACGAAAGGATAACCAAGATGAAAGAAATAGTTGAAGAAACTTTAGCAACCTATTTTACAACATTTGCACCAGATGGTGTGCTAAAACCAGATGAAGAATTTTTCAAACTCTCTCGTAAAGCAGCAATCCACGAACTCCAAAAGGACCTGAAAGAACAGGAAGAGTTGGAGCTGGAGCTTGCAGAAGATACAACAGAAACAATCGCCTATCTGCAGTCTATTAACGACGCAGAATATGAGCAGTTGAAGGATAACTACCGCTAGGTAGGTATTCAAAATAGGCAAGGCCATTTGAAAAATGGTCCGCTTGTTAAGGTGCGCAGCACCTCACCAGGGGCTTGGGGATTTCCCCAAAATTTTGAAAGATAGGTTCTCTTATTTGGGCAGGGAAAGCCCAAATAGAAGAGAGCCTATTCTTTTAAATTTCGCATTTGTATATACAAATGCTATGCTTGCCAGAGCAAAGTATATCAAGATGGCAGGTTGCAATCAAGCAGAGAGGAACAAAATTAGGTATGAAAGAACAAGGACACAGAGAACGACCAATACAAAAGCTATTTTGGATAAACGAAAGCGAAAATCAGGCCATCCGTCGTAAAATGGGGGAAGCTGGTATCCGGAACTTTTCGACCTTTGCCCGCTACATGTTGCTTACTGGTCGAGTGCAAGTTATCAACTTTGAAGAGCTGTCTAAACTGCGTCAGGAAATCAACCGAGTCGGGGTCAATATCAACCAAATTGCTCGGCAGGTGAACACGAACGAAGAAGCCAGCAGAGAGGAGTTGGTTGCTGTTTTGGAGAAACTGCAGGAGATTGAAGAGCTGATTGAGGGCAAGATTGAAGAAGCAGAGAAAGGAGAATAGATGGTTGTTACAAAAGCTATTCAGATAAAAAACACTGGTAACTTAAAGAGAGCTGTTAAATATATTTTGGATGAAGCTAAGACAGTAGAGCTGGTCACTAACAGCAACCAATCTTTTCCAGTTATTCTCAAAGATGGGAAATTGCAGACGCAGTTAGTCTCTGGTCATTTGATTGGACAGGAGCGAAAAGCTGCAGAAGAATTCATTCTGACTAAGAAGCTGGCTGATAATCGTTTTGGCCGAAAAGAAACCTCTGACTTGGTTACAGAAAATGGAGTGCTAGCTCATCATCTGATCCAATCTTTTGATCCGTCGGACAATCTAACAGCAGAGGAAATTCACGAGATAGGACGCAAGACTGTTTTGGAATTGACAAAGGGAAAACATGAGTTTGTGATTGCAACTCATGTAGACAAAAATCACATTCACAACCATATCATTTTCAATACAACGGATAATAGCACCTTGAAAAAATTCCGTTGGCAAAAGGGAACTAAGCGGAGCCTGGAGAAAATTTCAGACCGTTATGCGGAGCTGGCTGGAGCTAAAATTATTGATCGGAGTGCTCCAAGATTTTCTCATACGAAGTACGCAGCCTATCAGAAAAAGAATGTATTTAAACTTGAGATTAAGTCCCGTTTGAATTTCTTGATTAAGCACTCAACATCCATCGAGGACTTTTTAAAGAAAGCAAAGGCACTGAATTTAGCAGTCAATTTCTCTGGTAAGCATGCCACTTATCGGTTGCTGGACAGTGAGCAGCAGCGCAATACTCGTGATAGTACTCTATCTAAAAAAGGTGCTTACACTTTGGCCACGATTGAGAAGCGAGTCAGCCAAAACAAGGCGACCTACTCTCTAGAGGATATCAAGCCAGAGTATGACAAACTGCAGCAAGAGAAGGCAGAAGATTTTGAACAACGTCTCATGATTGAACCTTGGCAAGTTCAAGAAGTTACAGCTGACGGCATCTACCTTGAGATAGACTTTGGGATCCGTAATCATGGTTTGATTAAGGTCCCACATCGGCAAGTAGATCAGCTGGAAGATGGCCGTTTTGAACTCTTTGTCCGAAGAAATGATTTCTTTTATTTTCTTAATCCAGATCACTCAGAGAATAACCGTTACATCAAAGGAAATACCCTTATGAAGCAGCTTGCTTATAATAATGGTGAGGTTGTTCTGACTAAAAATCGGAACATCTCTAATCTAGATCAGTTAATTAAAGAATTTGAGTTCCTGGCTGCTCACGACGTGACCAGTGGCCAACAATTTGAAGAACTCGAGGAACGCTTTATTGAGCAGCTGGACCAAGCAGAGGAGACGCTACAGCAGATTGAGCAGCGACTGATGAAACTCAACAAAGCAGCTGCTGCTTTGTCTGATCTGCAGTCTGACAATCCAGAATACCAGGTGCTAGGTCAGGAAATTCTGGAAAGCTTGGGTTTCCCTTTGACCATTCGAGTGGAGGAACTGGAGAAGGAAATCACCGAGATTAGCGTCGAGCAGGCAGGGCTGCAGCAGAAATACGATGACATTGTTGGCAGCTTTGAAGAGTATAGGTCTGTTAAAGATAATAATCAACTCCGTAGGGAGCAAGAACAGGAAAATACATTATAAATTTTTCTAAGGTCTTTAAATTGCTTGACTTATTTAAAATGAGATTGTATGATAGTGATAGAATTATTTATATTATTTTGGAGTTATAAATAAAAAAAGAGAACTGCTGCAACAGCTCTCTCAACTTCAGTAATAATATGATAGCATTCTGTCAACGTCACCTAACTTTTAAAAAAAGTTAGGTTTTTTTAGGTCGTCATTATCAACTTTTTTTAAAGTCTTTAACAACTTGATGCACTGTGTTGAATAGTGCAATCATAACCATGATAATTTCGTAATTAGTCATGAATAGCCTTTCCTTTCATAAGAAAGGGAATCGCTACTCATACGGGGAATTAACTCGTCAAGGAAATATTTCTTCATTTGCGTTCACCTTTCTAAAATCGAAGAATCACTGAAGTTGCATTTAGCTAAATGCCATCATAACTTAAGTATATCAAAGATTTTTTTTACGTCAAATTTAAATATTAGATTTTGTGTGATATTTTGTTAAAAGATAAAAAAATTGAATAATTTTGAGTGCAACAAGATATTTGAGGTAATAACTATACTAAATGTTGGCCAATTGAGTATGCCCTATTGGCCTTGTACGTGCAACTTGATTTAACTGGTCGGAAGAAACGGCCAATAGAGTTCTGCAAAAAGGAGGTAAGAAAATGGGAAAAATAGGTTATGCCAGGATCAGCTCGGCCGATCAAAATCTATCTCGGCAACTGGAGCAGCTGAAGGGATGTGAGAAGATTTTTCAGGAAGCAGCTAGCGGAGCCAGCAAGGAACGGTCTCAGCTGCAGGCTCTCCTTGAGTATATCCGTGAGGGTGATATTGTGGTCGTCAGTGAACTGGAGCGGCTGGGACGAAACAACAAGGAACTGACAGAAGTTATGAACGACATCCAGGCTAAGGGAGCTACTCTGGAGGTTTTAAATCTTCCAACCTTGCGAGGAATTGAGGACGACAATCTCAGGCGGCTTCTGAATAATCTAATTTTTGAAATCTATAAGTATCAAGCGCAGGCTGAACGAGAGCGCATCAAGGAGCGCCAACGTCAGGGGATTGTTCTTGCCAAGGCTCAGGGTAAGTACCAGGGCAGGAAGGCTCTCTATACTGAAGATGATGAGCGTCTGCAGCATGCCTTTAGTTTATATAATCAAGGCTATACTGATAAAGATGTGAGCAAGCTTACAGGAATACCTGAAAGAAGCTTTAGACGATATAGAAATAAATATAATATTTCAAGGTCTATAGACTAGATTATATACGATATATATAATCGGATAAATCAGATATTTCAATGTTAAATGCTCTATATCTGTGATATAATGC
>SKEG01001223.1_pt1 | contig 21151 bp, 20 predicted proteins | sample 4826631 | NCBI WGS metagenome assembly SKEG01 (sample SAMN11008815, study PRJNA524170) | human gut metagenome | biome: Human fecal sample; material: Feces; isolation source: fecal sample from pouch patient p26, p34, p50 | host: Homo sapiens | place: Israel: Tel-Aviv | collected 2016-11-02
TGAAAAGAGCGAAGTAAATCCGGGAGTACCGGACTATGTACATACAAAGTGGGGGGTAGGTTACTATTTTCAGGCCTAAGAAGGACGTGTTCACCTTCTTTCGCAGTATGCAGTTTGTCATTCTGATCGCAGTTTTTGCGCTGTCCATTTTTATTTCTGTGTTATTTAGCAAGTTTTTAAATGACGGATACAGTGAGAAAGCATACGAACAGAAAGTTGACAGCATTGAGAGCCAGTGTAAGTGGCTTGGAAATCAGGTTGCCGGGGTAAATTTTGTTATGGATGACAGTTCTAACAATCTTTCCAATCAAACTGACGATCTGGCTGCGAGTATGAATGGGCGAATCATTGTCGTAAAAAGCAATTATAAAATTATCAAAGACACTTACACAGATTATCAGGACAAATTTTTCCTTAATGATGATATTTTAAAAATCATGGATGGGAAGGAAAAACGAATTGTAAAAAAAGAAGGATCTTATATTGAGATTATGACACCGATTCTTGTGAAGACAGGAACAAAGAGTACCATCTATGGAGTTGTGATTGCAACGGTTCCACAGAAAGATCTTTTAGCTGCCAATCTTGAGATGAGCCAGAGAAGAAATATGTTGCTTGTAGCATTTATCATCTTTGGATTGTCTTTTTCCGTAATCTTAAGTTATCTTCTGACGAAAGATTTAAGAAAAATTCAGAAAGATGTAGACTTTATTGCAGCCGGACATGAAGATGAATCTGTTACGGAGGTTGGATTCCAGGAAATTCGAAACATTGTTTCAAGATTTAATGAAATTCTTGGAAGGATGCAAACGCTGGAAGATTCCAGAAAAGAATTTGTATCCAATGTATCGCATGAGTTAAAAACACCAATGACTTCTATGAAAGTTCTGGCAGATTCCCTTTTGCAGCAGGGAGATCAGGTCCCTGCAGAACTTTATCGCGAGTTTATGGAAGATATGGTTGCGGAGATTGACCGTGAAAATGTTATTATCTCAGATTTATTATCTCTTGTGAAAATGGATAAGAAAGCATCGAAACTTGAAATTGCCGCAGTAGATATCAATGAATTGCTTCAGATTATTATGAAGAGATTGAAACCGATCGCATCACAGAGAAATATTGAGTTGATCTTTGAAAGTTTTCGTCCGGTAACGGCGGAAATTGACGAAGTGAAATTAACACTTGCATTTTCTAATCTGATTGAAAATGGAATTAAGTATAATATTGATGATGGATGGGTAAGAGTAACATTGAATGCCGATCATAAATATTTTTATGTAAAAGTTGCAGATTCTGGTGTTGGTATTCCAGAAGATTGTCAGGATCAAGTATTTGACCGTTTCTATCGTGTAGACAAGGCAAGATCAAGAGATACTGGAGGTACCGGACTTGGACTTGCGATTACACAAAGTGCGATCTTGATGCATAAAGGAGAGATCCGTCTTTACAGTAAACCTGGAGAAGGAACAACGTTTACCTTAAGAATTCCGTTAAAGTATAATGCATAGGAGGATACCATGAGAAAGAAAACAATCGTTATATTTCTTTTCTGCCTGTGTCTTATAGCTTTGCTGGGAGGCTGCCGGTCAAAGAAAGAAAATGACAGACAGCAGCAGAAAGGAACGGCAGTTTATTACACAAATGAGCAATGCAGTGCACTGGTTTCTGTAAAGAAGAAAGTAAAACTTGGGAAAAATGCACAAAAAAATGTGGATCTTCTTCTGAGTCAAATGCAGAAAAACCGGAAGGACAGCAAGTATCGTTCAGCGATTCCAAAAAGGATTATCATCAACAGTGCGAAAGTGAATCTTAATATCGTTTCTGTCGATTTTTCCGTTGGATATAAGAAATTAAATGAAAATGAAGATTTGATCTGTCGTGCAGGGATTGTTTATACACTAACCCAGCTCAAAGGGATTGATTATGTATCATTTTCTATCGCAGGAACTCCGATGTTTGATACGGATGGTAAAGTACTTGGAGCTCTTGGAAGGGATAGTTTTGTGTTTGGAAATCTGCCAATGAAATAATTTATGGAACAAAGACCTTTGGTTTTAATATTTGCCGGAGCTCTTTCCGGTATGGCCGCTGTATGGAATCAGAAGATTTCTACAGCGGTTTTTTTCATCGTTATAATTTTAATAGGTGCAGGGATTTTTATAGTAAAAAAGAAAACTTTTTGGCCATTTTTGGTAGGTTTTTTCGTCGGACTTTGTATGCTTTTTATAAAAGCACAGGATATTCACAAAGATTTTAAACGGGCAGCTAATCAGAAAACAGCAATATTACAGGCAACGGTATGTCAGGTTGCAAAGACAGAAAAAAGTACAGCTTTTCTTTTAAAAAAGAAAGGTTTAGAAGGAAAGATTATGCTTTATTATACGGGAGATCTTAAAGTGATGCCGGGGGATAAGATTGTTACGACAACACAACTGCAAGTGTGGGAAAAGCAGACAAATCCAGGTCAGTTTTCTTCGCAGAATTATTATTTTAGTAAAGAAATTTATTATCGTGCATATACAAAAGAGATTAAGGTTCTAAGTCATGCTACAGGAGGAACATTGTTTTGGCAGCATATCATAAGAATGTTTATAGAACAAAAAATACAGAAACAATATCATGGGGAGGCAGCAGCCTTGGTACGAGGGATGCTGCTTGGAGATAAAAGTGATCTTGGAAAAGATGTGGTGGATGATTTTAAACAAAGTGGTCTCATTCATCTTCTGGCGGTATCCGGTCTTCATATTTCCCTTGCAGGAAGGAGCTTATATCGTCTTCTAAAAAGAATTGGCATTGGATTTTTTTGTTCATCGGTTGTTGGATTTGCTGTAGCCCTTTCTTATGCAATATTAACAGGAGGCAGTGTTTCTTCGATACGTGCAGTTCTTATGCTTGGTGTTTATTTTTTGTCACAAATTTTTGGACAATCTTATGACTTCTTTTCTTCTGCAGCATTTGCGGGAATCGTGATTCTTCTTTGGCATCCATTAGCGTTTCTTGACCTTGGCTTTTTATTATCCTTTTGTGCTGTTTTTGTGATTGGTTGGATTCAAGAGAAAGAACAAAGAAAGAAAAAAGGATGGATGAGACAGATCATGGAAAGAGTTTCTTTTCCAATAAAAATTCAGATTGGTATGTTACCGATAGTTCTTTATTTACAATATGAAACACCGGTGTTTTCTTTTCTTGCAAATGCGATTGCAGTACCGGCAGCATCTATAGCATTTACGATTGCACTTGCCTTTGTGTGGGCACCAGCATGTTTTTTGCATAGAGTTGCAGAAATTTTATTTGAGGTCATTTTATGGCTTTCCAGACAGGAATACGGAATGATTACAACGGGTCATGTTCCTTTTCTATGGGTTTTGATCTTTTATCTTGTTTTCTATGGATGTATTGAAAAAAAGTTTTTACGACCAATGTATGCAGCGTTGATGGTTTCTGGTATGTGGGTGATTATTGGAATCGTATTATTACCGAAGAATAGTCTTGCATTTCTTGATGTTGGACAAGGAGACTGCACTGCCATCCGAGCAAATGGCGGTATGATTTTTATTGACGGTGGAAGTAGTAGTGTAAAAAATATTGGAAGATATCGAATGCTACCGTATCTTCGTTATGAAGGCTTCCAGAAAGTAAAAATAGCAATTATTACGCATATGGATGAAGATCATTATTCTGGGATTTTAGAATTGATTGAAATGAAAAGAGTTTGTTATCTTGGCTTACCAGAAGTAAAGAAGGATGGAACCTATAAAAAAATAGAAAGAGCAGCAAAAAAAGCGGGGACAAAGATTTTCTATCTTTCAAAAGATAGAAAACTTTTGGCAGATAGAATTTCTCTCTCTGTTTTGCATCCACAAAAAGGAAGTGATCTTGAAAAAAATGCAGCTTCTCTTGTTTTTCAAGGGATGGTTTTTGGAAAAAAAGTTTTGATTACAGGAGATGTGGAAAAAGAAGGAGAAGAAGAGCTTCAGAAAGAAGGCCTAAAACCCGTTGATGTGTTAAAAGTTGCTCATCATGGATCGAAAAACGCGACGAAGGAGGATTTCCTTAAAATAACATATCCAAAGATTGCGGTCATTTCCTGTGGGAAGAACAATCGGTATGGACATCCACACAAGGATGTTATCCAAAGATTGCTACAGTATCAGGTACAGATAAAAAGGACCGATCAGGAAGGAGCCATCATCTTTCGATAGACCATAAGATCTAGCTGTGTTATACTGAATTTTAAAGAAAAAAATGGAGATGACACATGAAAAAAATATTGGAAGATATAAAAAACAATTCCTATGAAAAATTTTATCTGTTTTATGGTTCGGAAAAATATATGATTGCCAAAATGAAAAATCAGTTGAAAAGAGCATTAGTGGCACCGGAAGATACTATGAATTATGCGTATTTTGAAGGGAAAAAAACAGATGCCATGGAAGTAGCGGAGCTTGCCCGAACGCTGCCGTTTTTCAGTGATCACAGACTTATCATTCTTGATCAGACGGATCTCGGGAAAAAAACAGATGAAGATTTTTTAAAAGAACTTGAGGAATGCGCAGAAACGACAGTCATACTTTTTATTGAAGATTCGGTAGATAAGAGATCAAAAATTTACAAATATCTGGCAAAAGAGGGACATGCGGTATCTTTTGAAACTGCGAATGAAAAAGAACTTGCCCGCTGGATTTTATCATTACTAAAAAAAGAAGGCAAACAAATGTCACAGGCCGTTTTAAGGAGTTTTCTTTATCGATGTGGCTCTGACATGTTTACTTTAAAAAATGAGCTGGAAAAACTGATTTCTTATACACAGGGAAGGACAGAAATTTCTATGAAGGATTTGGATGCATTGACTTCTTCTCAGACAACCAATCAGATTTTTGCTATGTTGGAAGCGATTGCAAAAAAGCAGAGGGAAAAAGTATTGACTTTGTATTATGATTTGATTGAACTAAAAGAATCACCATTTGGAATTCTTGCTTTATTGATTCGGCAGTGTAACCAGCTTTTGCAGGTGAAAAATCTTGTTGTGCTTGGAAAAAATAATGGGAGCATTGCAAAAGAAATAAAAGTTCCGCCATTTGTTGCAGGAAAGTTAAAGGATCAAGCGGGAATGTTTTCGATGGAAGAACTTTATTGGATGATTCGTGCATGCGCAAGAACGGATGAACAAATTAAGAGTGGAAAGATCAACGATCGAATCGCAGTCGAATTGTTGCTGATTGAATTTAGCGAGTAATTCATAAAAAGAAAAAAAGAAGCCTGACGGTGGCTTCTTTTTTCTTGGGTTAATTTTTATTTATAATCAATGTAAATTAAGCAATTTTGTTTACAGCTTTAGATAAACGAGAAACTTTTCTTGCAGCTGTGTTTTTGTGGAAGATTCCTTTTGCTGCTGCTTTATCGATTTCAGAAATGCAAGCTGTTAAAGCTGCATCAGCTGCTGCTTTGTCTCCTGCTGCAACGGCTGCTTCTACTTTTTTAATGTAAGTTTTTACTTTTGTTTTGATTGCTTTATTTCTTTCTGTTTTAGTTGCGATTACTTTAATTCTTTTTTTTGCTGATTTAATGTTTGCCATGAGGGCACCTCCAATATAATAACTATTTCTTATTTATTCGTTTTGGTATTCGTCTACAGCGAGACACGGTTAAGCCATAGACAAACATACTGTTATATTTTATAGAATCCTTTTTGTTTTGTCAATATTTATTCTAAAGAAAATACATATTTTTTCAAAAAAATACAATACTAAGAAAAAAAGGAGAATGTTATGCAAAATCGAACAGATCTAGCTTTAGAATTAAAAGAAGATATGGAAGAGACTTCTGCATTTTCTGGAGTTTCCGTAAAAACAAGGATTGATGCATCGCATCATATCAAAGAAACAAGAATTACCATTAAAAATAAAAAAGGAGAGCGGGCGTTTGGAAAACCAATGGGGCAGTATATTACGATTGAAACAAAAGATTTGGCATCGAATGATGGCGATTTTCATCGGGAAATGAGTCATGCCCTTTGTCAAAATTTACAGGAGATGATCGGAAAAGATGAAAAGATTCTTGTGGCGGGCCTTGGAAATGCTGCAGTAACAGCAGATTCCTTAGGACCCAAAGTCGTTAGCAATCTTTTTATTACCAGACATTTAAAGAAAGAGGGATTGATTAAAAACACAAGGCAGTTAAGTGCCATTGCTCCGGGCGTGATGGCACAGACAGGAATCGAGACAAGTGAGATTTTGGAAGCTCTTGTAGAAAAGACAAAGCCAGATATATTAATTGTTGTTGATGCGTTAGCGGCAAGGAGTGCACAGAGGTTAAATCGAACCATCCAGCTGAGTGATACAGGAATTGCTCCAGGATCTGGCGTTGGCAATCATAGGAATGAAATTACAAAACATACGGTTGGAGTTCCGGTACTTGCTCTTGGGGTTCCAACGGTTATTTCTGTGCCATCCATCCTTCATGATCTTGTATCAGAAAAGGAAAGAGAAAGAGCTATGCATCAGACAGATGAAGAATTTCTTTCCATGCATGTTACACCCAAAAATATTGACGAATCGATGAAAAGAATCAGTTATACGATTTCTGAGGGAATCAATCAATTACTGCATATTCGCCAAAAAGGTGAATAGAATGAAAACATGGGAAAAAATAAGAAACGGATTACAAAATTTTGTATTTTTTTATGTTTAGGTTTTCTGGTTTTACAACTTTTTTATCGTCCGGAAATGTTATCTGAGGCGGTTTATGGGTATTATGATGGCTTAATGGAGGGCCTGTTTCCATCTTATCACAATAAACGTCAGCCAATTTATGGGACAGTCCTGTCAAGAATGATTACGATTTATCGAACAGATGTCATGCCAGTTTTAAAATACAGTGAAGATTATAAAGAAACATCGGCACAGGATCTTGTGTCATTAAAGTATTATGATTTTGAAGATGATGAAAAAGAAGACACAAAGGTAGAAGAAATTCCAACAAAAAATGAAACATTTCATTTAAAAAAATGGGAGGATCCTGACTATTTGCGTAAGTATATTTATCAGGTGGATGCGACGACAAGTGTTACGAATGGAGAAATCAATGGTAAGGAACTTCTTCGAAAAGATTTACGCTTAAAGAAGACAAAAACACCACAAGTTCTTATTTATCATACGCATGGAAGTGAGCAGTATAAAGATAGTCGGCCAGGAAAAAAGGAAGACACTGTGATTGGAGTTGGAGATCGTTTAACAAAAAAACTTAGAGAAAACGGAATTTCTGTCATTCATGATCGACAAATTTATGATATCCGGAATGGAAAAGAAGAACGCTCAAAAGCTTATAATTATGCGGCAAGATCTGTGGAGGCATATTTAAGAAAATATCCGCAAATTCAGGTGGTGATTGATCTTCATCGAGATGGAGTCGGAGAAAATACCAGACTTGTCACAAGACAGAATGGAAAATCAATGGCCCAAATTATGTTTTTTAATGGACTTAGTCGGACAGCAAGAAATGGTGATATCAAATATTTAAGAAATCCAAATAAAGAAAACAATTTATCATTTAGTCTTCAGCTTCAGGCACAGGCAGCAAAAAAATATCCTGGATTTACAAGAAAGATCTATTTGAAAGGATACCGATATAATCTTCATTACCGTGCAAGAAGTCTTCTTGTAGAAGTGGGAGCACAAAATAATACGATTGCTCAGGCAAAAGCATCGATGAGTTTACTTGCTGAATTATTAAAGAATGTGTTATACTGAATCGAACGTTCTTTGGGATAGAACGATGAGATATAAGGAGGAAAATGAATGGCTATTGATCAAAGTAAAATTCGAAATTTTTGTATCATTGCTCATATAGATCACGGAAAATCAACACTGGCTGACCGTATTATTCAGATGACAGGGACATTAACAGACCGTGAAATGCAAGAACAGGTTCTTGATAATATGGATTTGGAGAGGGAACGCGGAATCACGATTAAATCACAGGCAGTGCGTATCGTATATAAAGCAGACGATGGAGAAGAATATATTTTTAATTTAATTGACACGCCAGGACATGTCGATTTTAACTATGAAGTGTCACGAAGCCTTGCGGCCTGTGAAGGAGCAATTCTTGTCGTTGATGCAGCGCAGGGAATTGAAGCTCAGACACTTGCAAACGTTTATCTTGCTTTAGATCATGATCTTGAGATCATGCCGGTCATTAATAAAGTAGACCTGCCAAGTGCAGAACCGGAACGAGTAAAAGCAGAGATTGAAGATGTGATAGGAATTGATGCAGAAGATGCACCGCTTGTTTCAGCAAAAACAGGACTTAACGTTGATCAGGTATTAAAACAGATTGTTGAAAAAATTCCAGCACCACAGGGAGATCCAAAAGGACCATTGCAAGGATTAATCTTTGATAGTATTTATGATGCTTATAAAGGTGTTATTATCTTTACAAGAATTAAAGAAGGAACTATTAAGGTTGGTACTAGAATGAAAATGATGGCAACTGGAGAATCTGCAGAGGTCGTGGAAGTTGGAACTTTTGGAGCAGGACAGTTTATGCCTTGCCAAGAGTTAACAGCTGGAATGGTTGGTTATGTAACAGCAAGTCTTAAAAATGTACAAGGAACAAGGGTTGGTGATACGATTACAGATATGGATCATCCTTGTAAAGAACCTCTTCCTGGATACAAAAAAGTAAATCCAATGGTATATTGCGGACTATATCCAACTGATGGGGCAAAATATCCAGATTTAAGAGACGCCCTGGAAAAACTGCAATTAAATGATGCGGCACTTCAGTTTGAACCAGAAACATCCGTTGCTCTTGGATTTGGATTTCGATGTGGATTTTTAGGTCTTTTGCATCTAGAAATCGTGCAGGAACGTCTGGAAAGAGAATATAATCTTGATCTTGTAACGACAGCTCCTGGAGTTATTTATCGTATATATAAGACGGATGGAACGATGATTGAATTGACGAATCCATCCAATCTTCCAGATCCATCGGAGATCGATCATATGGAAGAACCAATCGTGACTGCAGAGATTATGGTAACTTCTGAGTTTGTAGGGGCAATCATGGGACTTTGTCAGGAACGTCGTGGAGTTTATCTTGGAATGGAATATATGGAAGAGACAAGAGCATTGCTTCGTTATGAACTTCCGTTAAATGAAATTATTTATGATTTCTTTGATGCGCTGAAATCACGTTCCAGAGGATATGCGTCTCTTGATTATGAAATGAAGGGATATGAGAGTGCACGTCTGGTAAAATTGGATATTCTGATCAACAAAGAAGAAGTCGATGCGTTATCCTTTATTGTGCATGAAGATACTGCTTATGAACGAGGACGTAAGATGTGTGCAAAATTAAAAGAAGAAATTCCAAGACATTTATTTGAAGTACCAATTCAGGCAGCCATCGGAAGTAAAATTATTGCAAGAGAGACTGTAAAAGCAATGAGAAAAGACGTTCTTGCAAAATGTTATGGTGGGGATATTTCTAGAAAAAGAAAACTCCTCGAGAAACAGAAAAAAGGAAAGAAGAGAATGCGTCAGGTTGGAAGTGTAGAGATTCCACAGGAAGCATTTATGAGTGTATTAAAACTGGATGAAGACTAAAGAAATGGAACTTTATGTACATATTCCTTTTTGTGCACAAAAGTGTAAGTATTGCGATTTTTGCTCCTTTCAGACATCCAAAGAGCAGATAGATTCTTATATAATACAACTAAAAAAGGAGCTTTTACAATGGGCATCTTTTTGCAAAGATCGAATGATTTCTACCGTTTTCATCGGAGGAGGAACCCCTTCTTTTATTGAAGCTTGGTATATAGAGATGATTTGTCAGATGATCCGCGAGAGATTTGTTCTGAAATCGAATGCAGAGATTACGATAGAAGCAAATCCAGGGACGGTGAGTCTTTCAAAATTAAAAAGCTATAAAAAAGCAGGGATTAATCGCATTAGTTTTGGGCTTCAAAGTACGAGAAAAGAAGAATTGGAGTATCTTGGAAGGATTCATACTTACGATCAATTTTTACAGAGTTTTGAGATGGCAAGAAAAGCAGGATTTGAGAATATAAATGTGGATCTTATGAGTGCGATTCCAAAACAGAATGTGCATACGTATGAGGAAACATTAAGAAAGATAGCCAAACTTCGTCCAGAACATATTTCTGCCTATAGTTTGATTATTGAAGAAGGAACCCCTTTTTATGAAGATAAACATTTGATGGAATATCTTCCTTCAGAAGAAGAGGAGGTCCTTATGTACCAGATGACGGGAAAAATCCTAAAAGAATATGGATATCAAAAGTATGAAATATCCAATTATGCAAGAGAAGGGTATGACTGTCAGCATAATCTAGGTTATTGGTCCCAGATTTCTTATTTGGGAGTGGGCCTTGGAGCTTCTTCCTATCTGGGAGGGAAGCGTTTCGACCGCACGAAACATATGGAAGAATATCTTAAAATTCAAGATTTTTCTAAAGAATATGAGCAGGCAAAGGAGTTGTCTGTGCATGAGGAGATGGAAGAATTTATGTTTCTTGGATTACGGAAAACAAAAGGAATATCCGTGAAAAAATTTTATCAATGCTTTGGAAAGAAAATAGAAGATGTTTATGGAACTGTGATTGAGAAAGCCATAAAAGACGGTCTTATGAAAAGAGATGGTCAATGGCTTTCTCTCACAGAAGCAGGAGTTCTTGTAAGCAATCAGGTATTATGTGAATTCCTGTTGGATGTCTAATAATTTTAAAAGATTAATGAGCCCCCAGCCTTGATGGTTTCTGGGGGTTCTTAATTTATCACAACTGTTTTTTAATTTCAGTTTTGCCTGTTTGTTCGTATAAAATGGATATTTTTCCAGAAGAAGAGCCATAGCACCGGAAACAGCAGGCGTTGCCATCGAAGTTCCGCTTTTTAGGCGATAACGTCCATTTGGATAGCAGGAATAAATATTCGTTCCAGGAGCAACGACATCTGGTTTCATAATACATGATTCTGTCGGACCTCTGCCGGAATAGTGATTTGACAAACGATAATTTCCAAAGATTTTTGTTGCATCATCACTGGCTCCAACGGTGATAATTTTGCGGCTGTTTCCAGGAATGGAAATACTCTTTGGTTTTGGACCATGATTTCCACCAGCAATACAGACAATCAGTCCGTCATCCCAAAGTTGCTCAACAAAATGAATAATCGCCCTGGCGGATGTGTCATCTTGTGTATTTGCGGCGCCGATTGAAATATTAACAATACGGATATGATATGAGTGGTGATGTTTGTGAATCCACTCAAGTCCTTCAATAAAAGCAGATGGAATTCCACTTCCTAGTCCATTTAATACTTTTAAGGAAATGATATGCGATTTTGGTGCAATTCCAAGATATCCACCAGAACTTGTTTGTGCTCCGGAAGAAGCAATGCCGGTAATATGTGTACCATGTCCATTATCATCATAAAGAGTCTGCTTTTTGTTTACAAAATCTTGAAAAGCAACCACTCTTCTTTCAATAGGAAAAAAATCTCTATGAGGATACAAGCCAGTATCCAAAAAAGCGATGCCAATTCCGCGACCGGAAAATCCAAGCCGGTGTGCAGCATCTGCATGAATTTGTTCGGAAATTAGCGGAAACATAAAAACCGAAACCTCCCTGTTATTATATTTATAGGATACGCATGTTTATGGATGGTGCGACAAAAATGTGCTAAGAATTTAAAAGAACACAAAATCTATTGACACAAGCAGATACAAATACTTATAATATTGTATACAATCATCAAACACAAAAGATTACATTTGAGAGCGACTGGAGGATTTATATGAAATTTTTGAGACAATTTATGATTATTCTATTTATTTCTTTTCTTGGAGAGACTTTAAAAATGTTCATACCATTGCCGATTCCGGCTAGTGTATATGGGCTTGTTTTAATGTTAATCTGTCTTTGCAGCGGTCTGATAAAACTCAATCAGGTAAAAGATGCAGCCTTTTTCTTAATTGAGATTATGCCAGTCATGTTCATTCCGGCAGCAGTTGGACTGATTGATTCATGGTCGGCATTAAGGCCTATTCTTTTCCCAGTTTTAGTTATTATTGTTTTGATTACAATTCTTGTTATGGCTGTAACTGGATTAGTTTCACAGAAAATCGCAAAGAAAAGAGGTATTGAAAATGAATAATATTTTTCAACAATCATTATTTATTGGGGCAGCAATTAGTTTAATCGCATATGAGATTGGACTTCTTTTAAGAAGAAAGTTTGCATTGGCAATTTTAAATCCATTATTGATTGGGATTGTCATTGTCATTGTTTTATTAAAAGTGCTTCATGTAGATTATAAGACTTATGACAGCAGCGCAAAATATATTTCTTATTTATTAACACCAGCAACAGTTTGTTTAGCCGTTCCGTTGTACGAACAGCTGAAACTTTTAAGAAAAAATTTAGCAGCTGTTGTTTGCGGAATTGTATCTGGAACAGTTTCCAGTCTTTTTGGAATTTTTGTACTTTGTAAAATATTTGGTATGACACATCAACAATATGTGACATTACTTCCAAAATCCATCACAACAGCCATTGGAATTGGCGTTTCAGAAGAACTTGGAGGAATTGTAACCATTACTGTTGCAGTGATTATCATTACTGGAATTCTTGGAAATGTTATCGCAGATGCAGTATTTCATGTTTTTAAAATCAAAAATCCATTAGCGAAGGGACTGGCGCTTGGAACCGCATCCCATGCGATTGGAACGGCAAGAGCTATGGAAATGGGACCAGTAGAAGGAGCAATGAGCAGTCTTGCGGTTGCAGTATCAGGATTACTAACGGTTATTCTTGTATCAGGATTTGCGCAGTTGATGTAAACAGGCTATAATGAAGAAAAAAAGAAAAGAGGAGGACTTTCGATATGGCATCCAAAAATTTGATTATTACAATTGGAAGAGAACATGGCACCATGGGAAGCAAGATTTCAGCAGGATTGATTGAAAAGTTGCATTTGCCACTATATGATAAAAATAGCTTGTTAGATGCAGTTCGTGGAACGGATGATTATGATGAACTGAATGCATTTTACAATGATCGTAAATCTAATAGTCTTCTATACGCCATTGCAATGAGCGAAAATATTGAACATTCTAATGTAGTGCCTTTTGGGATTATCAAAAAGATTATAGAAGATGGCGGCGGCATTGTGATGGACAGTTGCGGAAATTATTTATTTCGTGATCGACCAAATACTGTTCGTATTTTTTTGCATGCAAAAAAAGAAACTCGTATAGAAAATCTGATGAAATATATGAATTTGTCAAAACGGCAGGCAAAAAAAGAAATTGAGCAGGAGGACTCCAAACGGTATGATTTTCATAAGTACTATACGAAAGAAATTTGGGGAATGTCCAATGGATATGAATTATGCCTAGATGAAGGAATTCTAGGAATCGACGGATGCCTGGAAGTTATTTTTCATTATTTAAAAGTACGAGGATTGATCGATTAAAAATTGTAAGAAAAAAACGTGATAGAATAAAAACCAGCCAAAAGCAATGAAAGAAAACTCAAAGCTTGATAGCTGGTTTTTTAATGAACTTTTAATTAAATCCAATGAATTTTCTTGCAGCTTTATACATACCAAGAGTTGTTTTACGTCCAACAAATCCTGGAAGATTGACTGCGTATCCTACAACGTTATGGCGGATCTTACGATAAAGGGATTTATCTTTCTCATAGAGATATTTCCATAAATCTTTTTTCTTCTGCAGATCTTCTTTTGTCCCTGATTTCAGTGCGATGACAGAAGAAATACAAGTAATGATAGAAAGATAATGGCGCATATAGCGTGCTAACGGTTTGCTGTCAATATGGAACCCTGCAAGGTAATCAATCATAATCTTATTGACACGAATCTGCTGGTCAATTCGTTTGATCATATTTGTTTCATTCACGGATTGATCGTCTCTTCCGATAAAGTAGCGGTAAAAGTTGACATCTAGGTAATACATTGTCTTTACATATGGAAGAGGTTTGTATACATAAATGTTATCTACATAGAAGGTATGCTCAGGTAGTTCAAGATGGCATTCTCGGAGCAGAGCAGTACGGTAAATGACAGAATGCATTAAAATATACTGTCCAAGAGGGAAACGTTTGACGTTATCCCAGCGGAAAATTTTCTCTTTTGGAATTGCATGACGATAGTGAATCACAGCTTTTCTTTTTGCCCCTTGTTTTTCATAAACATAATTGGCAAGAAGCATATCAAGAACGGTTCCTTTTTCATAAAAATCAGATAGTGTTGTCAAGATTTTTTCGTAGGCAGCCTGGTTTACCCAGTCATCGCTGTCAACAACTTTTAAATAAATTCCGCTTGCATTTTTAATTCCTGCATTTACAGCTCCGCCATGTCCTTTGTTTTCCTGATGGATTGCCTTGCAAATATTTGGATATTTTTTTTCATATTCATTTGCGATATTTGCAGTATTATCAGAAGAACCGTCATTGATGATCAGAATTTCCACAGCATCGCCACCAGGAAGTAAAGTATCGATACAATGACGCATATATTCCTGGGAATTGTAACATGGTACAACAAAAGATAATAACTTCATAAAATAAACCTCCTTAAGGCAGTTTGTGTATAAATTAGCAAAGAGTTTCCCACTCTTCGTATAATGCTTCCAGAGAAGAAGAGATTTCTTCCTGTTCTTTTCCAAGTTTTGTAAGTTTCGCTACATCCGTTGCAACTTCAGGAATTGACATTTCTTTTTCAATTTCGGACTGGCGTTCTTCCAGTTCCATAATTTTTTCTTCTATTTTTTTGCGGCGATTTTCAATTTTTCTTTGTTTTGCCTGAAGTTCTTTTTGCTGTTTCCAATCTAGTTTTGCTTCGGTTGCTTCTTCCTGCGGATGCTCCTGTGAAGAAACTGTAATTTCTTTTTCTTTCTGATGAAGGTAATCTTCATAATTGCCAGAATAGGAAGTCAAACCGTGGTCTGAAATTTCAAGAATTCTCGTTGCTGTTTTATTGATAAAGTAACGATCATGAGAAACATAGAAAATAGTTCCTGTATAAGCATTCATCGCAGATTCTAAAATTTCCTTTGACTGAATGTCCAAATGGTTGGTTGGTTCATCAAGGATAAGGAAATTCGCATGGGAAAGCATTAGTTTTGCCAGAGAGACACGTCCTTTTTCGCCACCGCTTAAAGAGGAAATTGGACGAAAAACGTCTTCTCCGTAAAAAAGAAACGCAGCCAGCGTATTTCTAATTTTAGTATTATTTAAATCTGGGAAAGCATCGGAAATTTCATCAAAGATTGTTTTTTCATCATCTAAATTATCTTGTGCCTGATCATAGTATCCAATGGATACAGCAGAACCAAGCTCGATGGTACCAGCATTTTTGCTGATCTTTTTACAGATAATCTTTAATAAAGTTGTTTTTCCAGTACCGTTTGGACCAATTAATGCAACTCGTTCTCCACGGTAAATATGGCAGGAAAGATCATGAAATAACGGTCTTGATCCGAAAGATTTTTCCACATTTTTTACCATAAGGACATCATTTCCGCTAATAACCTCCGGTTCAATGGAAAGACGCATATCAGCATTATATTCTCTTGGCTTTTCTAGGATTTCCATTTTATTTAAAGCTTTTTCACGACTTTCTGCGCGTTTAATGGATTTTTCACGGTTAAACTGTTTTAATTTTTTAATTACCTGTTGCTGATGCTTGATTTCTTGTTGCTGGTTTTCATATTCTTTTTTTCGGATTGCTTTGATCTGATCTCTTTTTGCCATGAACTGTGTGTAGTTTCCATCAAATAACATGGCTTTTCCAAGTTCAATTTCCATCACTTTGTTGACAATTTTGTCAAGAAAATAACGATCGTGAGACACAAGAATCACTGCACCTTTATAGTGACTTAAATAGTTTTCTAACCATTGGATTGATGCAACATCCAAATGGTTGGTTGGCTCGTCTAGAAGAAGGATTTCTGGATTCTTTAAAAGAAGTTTTCCAAGAGCTACACGGGTCATCTGTCCACCAGAAAGATTACAAATTTGTTTGGAAAAATCGTCTTCTGTAAATCCAAGTCCTTTTAAAATTCCAGTGATTTCACTCTTATATGCAAATCCGTTCAGCTGCTCAAACTGATGTGTTGCATTAGTATACTGTGTCATTTTTTGTTCCAAAGCGTCTCCGCTTAAGTGTTTCATTTCCTGTTCATAAGTACGCATCTGTTCATCTAATAAGATAACTTCTTGTTTTACAGATAGAAGTTCATCAAAGATCGTATGGTCGGAAGTATGATTTTGATGTTGAGCAAGATAACCGATGGAAGTATCTTTTTTCATGGAAATCTCACCTTCATCCGGAGTCAGTTCGCCTACAAGAATTTTCAGTAGGGTCGATTTTCCAGCCCCGTTATATCCAATGATCGCCAGACGATCGTTTTCATTCAGATGAAAAGAAATATGATTTAAAACAGGTTTTTCTACAAAGGTCTTGCAGATATTCTGACATGATAAAATCATAAAAATCTCCTTTTGTTTTTTGTTCTGTCTTTGCCATAGAGAAAGAATGGCACTATGAATCAGAATATCATATTTTAAGAAAAAATGGAATATTTTTTGTAAAAACAACAAAGAGTTAGCAAAATTGGCAGGACCAATATAATAGAAGAAAGTGGATCGGAAAGATTGACAGATATTAGACAATCTTATATAATAAAAAATAGAAAATGTGTTTGGAGGAAATGAAATTGGGAAACTCAACAAAGAGTATTTCATCTGCTGTGATCAAACGGCTTCCGAGATACTTTCGTTATCTTGGCGTGCTAAAATCAAAGAATATTACCAGAATTTCTTCTAAGGAACTTAGCGAACAGATGATGGTAACGGCTTCGCAGATCAGGCAGGATCTTAACAATTTTGGAGGATTCGGCCCGCAAGGGTACGGTTATAATGTGGATAATCTGTACACAGAGATCGGAAAGATTTTAGGACTTGACAAGCGTAATGATATGATTATTGTCGGTGCAGGAAACCTTGGTCAGGCGTTGGCAAATTATCAGTCATTTAATGAAGATTATGGATATAAAGTTATGGCATTGTTTGACGTTAATCCAAAATTGATTGGAATTTCAGTGAGAGGTGTCAAGGTTCTTGATATTGATGAAATGGAAGATTTTATCAAACATCATAACATTAAGATTGCTGCATTGACACTTCCAAAAGATCAAGCTCCGGAGATGGCGAAACGTCTTGTAAAATGGGGAATTAAAGGAATTTGGAATTTTGCTCCAATTGATCTTCATCTGCCACATGATGTTACCGTAGAAAATGTACATCTTGCAGAAAGCTTAATGACATTGACTTATAATATTCATAGCAGGGAAGAAAGTGAAGAATAAGAAATGATCATCGGAATCGGAACGGATCTGATAGAGATCGAACGGGTTGCACAGATGATGAAACGACATAGGGTTCTTGACCGTGTTTTTACAAAAAATGAATTATTGCATGCAAAAGGGCGAGCATCTGTGCTCGCCGGAGATTTTGCGGCAAAGGAAGCCGTTTCCAAGGTATTTGGAACCGGCTTTTTCGGTATAGAACCTTTTGAAATTGAAGTTTTGCGAAATGAAAAAGGGGCACCGTATATCAAATTGTTTGGAAAAGCAAAGGAGATGGCAAGAAAGATGTCTATTAAAAAAATTCATCTGTCTCTTACAAATACGGAATATTATGCACAGGCTTTTGCGATAGGAGAAGATTTATGAGATATGATGTATTAAAAAATGAAGAAATGCAAGCTGTGGATAATGAAACAATCCACAAGATGAAAATTCCAGGCCTTGTTTTGATGGAGAGAGCTTCTTTTGAAGTTGCTCAATGTGTAAAAAAATATGCCAAAAACGATGCAAGAATCCTTGTAGTCGCAGGAATTGGAAATAATGGAGGAGATGCTCTGGCTTGTGCCAGAATTCTTTTGGAAGATGGATATAATGTTGATTATATAATTGTTGGTAAGAAGGAAAAAGCATCTGATGATTTAAAGCTTCAGCATACCATTCTTGAAAATCTTGATTATTCAGAGAAAACATCTGTAAATTTTTCTGATTATGATGTAATTGTGGAAGGAATTTTTGGTGTTGGACTGTCAAGAGATGTTGGCGGTATTTATCAAAATGCTATCGAACAGATCAATCAGTCAAAGACAATGGTTATCTCGGTTGATATTCCATCCGGAATTAGTGGAGATTCTGGAAAAATTCTTGGCTGTGCTGTACGGGCGGATCATACGGTTACATTTGGCGGATATAAAAGAGGGCAGCTTTTATATCCAGGAAGGGAATACTGTGGTATTATACATTTAAAGTCTATAGGATTCCATGATAAGACAATTAAAAAATATGCTTCAGCAATGACTTTAGAAGGAAATGGAAGGGATCTGATGCCGGAAAGAAGTGCTGATTCCAATAAAGGAAGTTATGGAAAAATTTTGATTGTCGCAGGAAATGAGACTATGTCAGGTGCCGCATCTTTTGCATCGGAAGCAGCTCTTCGAATGGGAGCAGGTCTTGTAAAAGTTTTGTCGGATGAAGGGAATCGACAGATTCTGCAGACAAGAATTCCAGAAATTTTATTTGCAAATCGTAGTCAGTTAGAACAATCATTGAATTGGTGTGACTGTATTTTGTTTGGACCTGGTGTCGGTGTTTCACAGGAAACAAAAGAGATGTTAGAAATGATTTTTGCCTGTGGGAAAAAGCCGTTGGTGATTGATGCTGATGGGTTAAATACGATTAGTCGTTATAAAATAGAAACAGATTATACGCCAGGCCTTATTTTAACTCCTCATTTAATGGAAGCTTCTCGCTTACTTTCAAAGCCGATTAGCCAAATAAAAGAAAATCTTTGTCAGACTGCTTTGGATTTGTGTGAAAAATTTCATGCGACGGCTGTTTTAAAAGATGCCGCAACGATAGTTGCACATGACGGCCAGAAGTTGTATATTAATCAGAGCGGCAATCATGGAATGGCAACCGGAGGAAGTGGAGATGTTCTTGCTGGAATGATTACAGGACTTTTAGGAGGCGGGCTTTCTGCTTATGAAGCAGCAATCAGAGGTGTTTATCTTCACGGAAGTGCCGGGGACCTTGCGAAAGAAAAAAAAGGACCTTATAGCATGATTGCTTCCGATATTATAGATGAGATAAAAAATATCACAAAAGGAGATTAAAGTTTATGAACGAATACTATCGAGTGCATGCAGTTATCGATTTGGATGCAATTTGCCATAATATTAAAGAAGTAAAGAGAGTTATAGGACCAGATGTGAAAGTAATGCCGGTTATTAAGGCAGATGGATATGGACATGGGGCCGTCCCGATTGCAAAAGCTCTAAATGAAATTGGAGCAGATGCTTTTGCAGTAGCAATTATCGAAGAGGGAATCACTTTAAGAAAAAATGGTATTACTCAGCCTATTGTGATTCTTGGATATACTTCAGAATATCAATATAGCTCTTTGATTCAATATGAAATCCAGCCAACCGTATTTTGTTATGAGATGGCAGAATCTTTGTCAAAAATTGCAGCGGCGCTTGGACAGAATGCAAAAATTCATATCAAATTGGACACTGGAATGAATCGTATTGGATTTAAACCAACAAGAGAATCTTTAGAGATTGTAAAGAAAATTTCAAAACTTCCAAATATTAAAATTGAGGGAATCTTTACGCATTTTGCTTGTGCAGATGAAGCGGATAAGACATCTGCTAAGAAGCAGAAAGCAGAATATGATAAATTCATTGGATGGCTTTCAGAAGAAGGAATTGAAATTCCAGTAAAACATGTCTCAAACAGTGCTTCCATTATTGATATGAAAGATTGGAGAATGGATATGGTGCGTTCTGGAATTATCACTTATGGTCTTTATCCTTCAGAAGAGGTATCCAAAGATGTATTAGATTTAAGACCAGCAATGTCATTAAAAACACATATTGTTTATATTAAGGAAGTTGGTCCTGGAGAAGGAGTCAGTTACAATCATACGTTTGTTACAAAGCGAAATACAAAGATTGCAACGATTCCGGTTGGTTATGCGGATGGATATCCAAGAGCTCTCTCATCAAAGGGAAGGGTTTTGATTCGCGGACAATATGCTCCGATCATTGGACGTATTTGTATGGATCAGTTTATGGTTGATGTGACAGATATTCCGGATGTATCTGTTATGGATGAAGTGACTTTAGTTGGAGTGGATGGAGAAAACAGAATTTCTGTAGAAGAAGTAGCGAATGGAGCAGGCTCTTTTAATTATGAATTTGTCTGTGGTGTTAGTAAACGAGTACCTAGAGTTTACATGCAGAATGGAAAGATCAAAGAAGCCATAGAATATATGGGAAAATAACTCTTAACTGAATAAATTTGAAAGAAATGTCTATACTCTTCATAAACTAGGTAAGAAAGGAATGGAGAGTGAGAATGCTTATGGTAATTAAGCGAGGAGATATTTTTTATGCGGATCTTCGGCCAGTGATCGGATCAGAACAAGGCGGGATTCGGCCAGTGATTATTTTGCAAAATGACGCAGGAAATCGTTACAGCCCGACCGTTATATGTGCTGCGATTACAAGTAAAATGAATAAGGCGAAGCTTCCGACCCATGTACCACTTGATTGCACAAAATGTCAGTTGGAAAGAGACTCTGTGATTTTACTGGAACAGATACGTACGATAGATAAAAGTAGATTAAGGGAAAAAGTCTGTCATTTAAATTGCTCTTTTCTTGACCAGGTAGATCAGGCATTACGAATCAGTTTAAATCTTGATACATAATGTGGAAACATTGACCTTTTTGCGGGAAAATGGTATATTTATCTCAGTTTGCGATAAAATTTCGTAAAAAAAGGAGAATGAAAAAATGGAAATAAGCGGTGTCCCCCTGCTTTTGATTATTCTTGCGGGAATCATTCTTGGATTCGCTGTGGGATTTCTTGTCAGAGGCAGTAGAGACGAAAGAAAAGAACAAAAGAAAAAAGTAAAAACAAATGAACAAGAACATGAAGAAGACGATGATAATGAGTATGAAGAAGAAATCATGAACATTGTCCATGAAGGTCACGAACAGGGCGAGATCATGGAAGGG
>SKEG01001232.1_pt1 | contig 21004 bp, 21 predicted proteins | sample 4826631 | NCBI WGS metagenome assembly SKEG01 (sample SAMN11008815, study PRJNA524170) | human gut metagenome | biome: Human fecal sample; material: Feces; isolation source: fecal sample from pouch patient p26, p34, p50 | host: Homo sapiens | place: Israel: Tel-Aviv | collected 2016-11-02
TTAATGCAGGTAGGAGGATTATGTTTTTTACTGTGAACCGGATATGACGATTACTCAGTGTTTTTAAATAAAGTTTCTTTCCAATAACAGGATTTACATTGAAAATATTGTAACAGATTTCCACTGTGTTTTCTGAAGGTGCGTATAATACGTATACCGGATATTTTTTATGAAGTTTTATCAGGCAATTTATAAAGTCTAAGGAATTTGTTTGTTTTGCTTTTTCTCGCATCTTATTTACGTGTTGCGAAAAGAAATATGCTTTTGTAAATATAAAAAGAAAAATAAGCGCAGTGTTTAACAGAAATGTGATGGCAATTGTTATAAATAACCATTTACCTGAACCTGTATTAAAGATATGGGATGAAAGATACCCACCTGTCAGCAACAAAAATATAAATAATAATGACTGCATTTTTTCCTGGTTGTTTATTGATGATTTCAGACACAGAAATATAACAACACATGCAAAGCTCCAGAAAAATATAACAGCAAAATCCATATTATCACCTTTTGTCTGACAGTTCATTTGTTGATGCTATCACGATATTCGCGATGCGGTAAATATATCAATATGTTGGTTTATTTGTGTAATACATTATTTCCCATGCGCCATAAAATCAGTCTGTTGACGATAGCTTTTTTCTTTTGTTATTCTGTACCCGCTTTAACTGTCGCTTCGGCGACCAACCAATCTCCCGGTGGTCTGAGAGGGAGGCTTACGCGACCACACTGTCATCTCAGGATGACCAGCCAATGTTCCGGCAGTCTGAGAGGAGCGCCTTCGGGTGACTGCAATATCCCATGAGCCTGGAAGAGGATGCCTATATGGCGGCAACATCCGTTTAGCCTCTGGAAACGGATGTCACCAGTAGCTGGTGACTGAGGTACGTTATTTTTACCTTCGGATTACCCGTACGGTTTTGTATGTCATGAAACTTACGAGTTTTCCTCTCGCAGAGTGGCGAAATGCCTTATATATCTGCGTCTTAAAGATTTTCTGTCTGGCTGCATGAGCTTCTTGTGACTGTGCGCACGGCATAAGGCCATTTGAAATTTGGCTGCTTGCGTGTGTACGTGGAGTCTGAAGCTGTGCGGCGTCACTTGCGTGCGACCGGAGGGAACACCAAGTGACGCCACAACAATCTGCCCTGAAAGAAGCATCACGTAAGGCCTGCCAGAAAATCGTCGCTCGTGACCAGCGTTCTGATGACCGTTTTGTCTTTCTGACAGCGTCTTGCAGTAACGTGTCCATGCCTTTCCGGCGCGTCCGTTTTCACGGACGGCCACGCCGGAATGTCTTTTTAAACTTCATAATACATGAGAGGTAAGTGTATTAACTTGTTGAAAAAAGGAATAAATATGAAAAATCGTTCTGATGTCGGAAGGCGTCATCGTAAGATGACGGGGAGTAAAAAATCGCCCTGGTGCACAGGTAGCGAACTCCTGTAAAAACTCAACATGTGCAAGCTCTGCTACATCGACATCAAACGAGCCAGGAAGGCGAGCAACCGCGTTACAGAGCCGTCCGTGATGACGAAAAACTAACAATATCAACGATCTGGTCTGTTTATCGGAAGGGCATCTCATGCAATTGAACTTTCAGAACGGATGGTTTTCTGCATCTTTTTTAACAGGGGGATTGACGTTATGTCCCGTAAATCGTCACGTTCCAAAGTTGAAGTCTTTCGCAAGTCATTCATCTCACTTGCCCGTGATTGTGGTGGCAGCTACGCAACAACCGCTGACAGAATGCGAATTGCCAGATACTTTTTGAATTATTTGCAAGTAAACGGTATCAAACTTCGTCAGACGGGCAGTATTAAGACGAGGCATATTTCTGGTTATCTTCTCAGCAGGAAAGAGCAGGGGATCTCTCACCGCACAATTCAGAATGAACGGGCAGTTATGCGCGCAATTCTGGAGAAAGATGGTCGCCTTAAAATAGCGGATCCGTCCAATCCTTTATTGAGCAATGAAGCTCTTGGACTCAGGGATACATGCCGTGATGGTAAAAAGATACCACTCTCACAGGATGAGTTTAATAAAGCCTTCAGTAAGGTTGAAAAAAATAATCCCGGTGTTGCGGCAGTAATGCAACTTTCTTATGTTCTTGGACTGAGGACAAAAGAAGCTGTTCAGTCTTGTAAATCAGTTAACTCGTGGCTACGTGAACTTGATTCAGGGCATGATTCTCTTCTCGTTGTTTTTGGGACGAAAGGTGGAAGGCCCAGAGATACAACGATCATTAATCGTGATGCAGTGAAACATGCGCTCATTTATGCAAAAAACATTATGGATAAACAGAATGGTAAACTTATCGATCGCCCCAATATTAAACAGGCTATAAACGTATATCGTTACCATGTAAGAAAGGCTGGTTTATCTGGAGTGAAGGCACCACATAGTATGCGTTATCATTTTTCGCAGGAAGCAAGGCAGTTTTATCGAAAAAGTGGATATGGAGATAAAGAAATTTACGCAAGGGTTTCCATGGACCTTGGTCATGGTGACGGAAGAGGGCGTTATGTAAAACAGGTCTACTTTAAAGGCGCTGATGAGAGCTGATATTTAAAATGAATCCGGAGGATATGTGTTTTTCGCGAACTTATTAATTTCTGTAATAAGAATTTCTGATGCACGATTACACATGCTCTCATTAAAGTATCCTATATGGCATTCATGGATGCGGCAATTTAGTTTTCTGGATAGCCATCTGTTTGCCTCGTTACGGGATATATTTGTTTTTTGCTGATAGCTGTCAAAAAGTTTACGCACTTGTGCTCTGAGTATTCTCAAATTTTCTTTAGCTGGAGTACCTAATGGTCTCCCTGAATTTTTATGACATCCAACCCATGCATTGCATGGGCTGCAAATCCAGTAATATTTGTTTTCTGTAGTGGGTGTCGATGAAAATGGCATAAGTGCACCTTTTCTGAGTTGTGCCTTATTACCACAGTAAGTGCAGATTACAATTGGACGAACATCTGCAATATTCAGTGCTGCATAAGTCAGACGTTCATTTTTCATCATGTTTCGTTTTCCACAGTCAGTGAGAATATGCTTTATTGTGTCTAATTCTTCTCGGAGTATTTTTGAACGGACGCCAGTTCGATAACGCTGTTGAAAGTAAAGCTCAATATGACGTAGTTTTATACTATTTATTGATTTTATCTGTATATTGGATTCTTTAAGAAATGAAGCAAATCTTCTGGCTCTCCCCATATATACCAGTATGTCTTCTGGTGTCGGGGCGCATGCTTTAGCTATTTTGATTAGTTCATCTTTTAATTTTTTGTATTTCGATTTCATCCTGATATCTCTCTTTAAGGTTCATTAAGAGTGTTACTGAGTAAAAAAATATCAAATTAAGTATTTATTGTCATTCAGTTGTAGCTTCTCAGCCGCTCCACGACAATAACAACTTGAAGTTTTATGCAGTTTGTGCTTACAATTTAAACGCTAACTTGTCGCTTCGGCGACCAACCAATCTCCCGGTGGTCTGAGAGGGAGGCTTACGCGACCACACTGTCATCTTCGGATGACCAGCCAATGTTCCAGCAGTCTGAGAGGAGCGCCTTCGGGTGACTGCCAGCCAATGTTTCAGCGATCTGAGAGAAACGCCTTCGGGTGATTGCAATATCCTCGTAGCCTGAAAGGGGATGCCTTTATGGCGGTACATCCGTTTAGCCTCTGGAAACGGATATCACCACTGGTGATTGAGGTACGTTACTACCAATACCGGATTTATCGGTTACATTTCTTAATTAACTCTGCTGGCTGTATTGTCACCAGTCAGCATTACCTGACGGATTTTCCAGTCCGTCAGGGCGGAACGTCCGTCTTTTATCCGGAGGTTCCGATGTTTATTCCACTTCTGTTTCGCGCAGAGATGCGCCTGACACCTTTCTTTCAGCGACTCAGACAACGTCTGTGTTATCCGGTGAGTCGTGTTCATACACAACATCCCTGGTCTTCTCCACAGTTGCGGCACCTTTACTGCACGCCGTGGTTTGTTAACGCCACCGGCAATCTGGCAGTCCGTGCCTGCATTGTTTCCATTGACGGTTCTTTGCGACACTGCTTTGAGTTCCGTGAAGGCTCTCACAGCCGTGAATACCGTTTCTGGTTTGAGGCGCTTCCTTTGTCGGTACTGCGTTTTAACGCTTTTACCGGTCGAATATCCGATCGCCGTACACTCTCTGCTGCCTCCCGTATGGCCGCGCAGCTTACTTCCTTTCGCTATCGCTTCGGTTTGCGCTGAAGCTGTTTGAGGTCGTTATGACCGTCATTTTCTCTACGAGCAGCGTTGTCTGATCGCGCCATTCAGAACGCGATGACAAAGCTGATTTTTCCTTAACCCGTCCGGGACCGCTTCCGTTCGGGGAACGGTCTCTCTGTTTCTGGAGATTGTTTATGGGACTCGATATTTTTTTCCTTGGGCGTGATCGTGTTTGTGTTACCGACGCAGTGGTATCGGTACCGGAAACGCGGGAAGTGGGGTACTTTCGCAAGGTTAACCCACTGATTGCCTGGTTTGAGAAGCATTGTGGACCGATTGAAAATGCCGTGGAGCGTCCGGTTTCCAGAACGGAACTGGAGGCACTACTGAGCGATCTTGAATGCCTTACGCCGGAGAACTGCCGGGAATTCTTCCCCACAACAGAAGGATTCTTTTTTGGCTCTCAGGAGTATGACCAGTATTACTGGAAGGATGTTGAGGACGTGAAGTCGTGGGTCAGACGCACGCTTGATTCGTTTGATTTTGAACGAAAAATACTGTTGCTCTGGGCATGGTGGTAACTATTTCTCAGTCCTTGTTTTTAACCATGTGATTATTCGCAGAGGCCCGACAGCTCTGGCCTGCTTTTATTCCGGAGAATGAGATTATGCAAATAAGTGCAGAAACTCGCGCTGTTTTACGTCACTACAGACAGATCATTAACGCCAGACGGCGTGAAGATGGCATGAAAGCTCTCAGCACGCCGCAAATCGTTGATGAGATCTGTGAGTTTATGCTCAGCCAGCCAGCAGTGTATCTGGGGGGGCAGTTCATCATGCAGAAGGCCGGAACAAGATAGCTGTCTTTGTTCATGGCTTTTCAACAGACCGTTATGCTTTCGCCACCACATGGTGAGGCGGGTCTGATTTTACTGTTAACCGTACGGTTCACTCTCATACCGTACGGTGGGAGTGAACCCTTTTCATTAAGGACACTCTCATGAAAACGAAAACTTCTGCACCTGCTGTATATGTTGGTACCTGGGCTAAATACAACAATGGCAGCATAGAAGGATGCTGGTTTAATGATTTAACCGTTTTTGAAACTGAAAGCGATTTTTTAGCTGCGGCCCGTAAGTTTCATAAGGATGAAAAAGATCCTGAATTTATGTACCAGGATTATGAAAACTTTCCTTCGGGAATGGCTTCAGAATATGGTTTCAACTGGGCTTATGTTGAAGGTTATCGTCTTGCCCGTGAAGAAGGCTGTGAAGATGCATGGTATGCATGGGTTTCTAATACCGGTGATACCTGTTTCGAACAGTTCCGGGATGCGTGGCTTGGTGGTCCTTATGACAGTGAACTCGAGTTCGCCGCGCAGTACGTGGATGAATGCGGTTTTCTGTCAGAGGTACCTGATACTGTTGCACGCTATTTTGATTATGAGGCTTTTGCGCGCGATTTGTTCATGGAACTGGATTTTGTCGACGGACACGTTTTCCATCGGTAACTCACAGCCATGAGGGCGCATATAAGCCGTGTACTGGCGGATGTGATTTCCGCATACATTCTGCTGGTTTTTTTTACCGTTGTTGACAATTTTAATCATCGCGGATGAACAACCTGAACTCTGTTGTTCACCGCCCGGAGGCATCGTTCCTTCGGACGGTGTGCTCTTTCATCAGAAAGAATCAGACAGGGGGTTTTATGTATTCGCGTTTTATTACTGGTTACTGGCATCTTCAGACGCAGTCCGCTTTGCTGGCACATCTCTGTCAGCTTGAAGGTGAACTGACGATACTTCGCGCCTGGCAACGTCTCGGAATTACCCCGGTGCCGGAGGATGAAGATGAGCCTTCACCACTTTACTCAATTTTGTGGGATGTTGGTGAGGCTCTGGGCTGGTTGCTGTATGACCTGGAGATGGAAAATGTTCCTGCACCGGGAACGATTTTCCACGAGGTATTCGACAGGGTTATATCTCTGGGGTATGAGACTGAGCCCGGTATCTGGGCTGAAAGTATCAGTACGGGAAAGCGCTACGCTGCAATGCCTGACGAATTTTAATGTTTTCCACATTCCCACAGGGACTCATCCCTGTGGGACGGGTCCCGGCTTTTTCAGGAGAAATTTCATGAGACCCGATTTGAATACTTTACCCGGAGATTCCGGCTGCAGCGTCTGGTTCTATGACGGAATGTCTCAACCGCGTCTGCTGGCGGGCAGTATTGCCGGGTTACTGACGGATGTTACGATCACATCGAATTACCGTGGTGACGTCACATCTGAAATTCATGACGTGGTGCAGGAGTGGCTTGCGACCGGCAGGGGGAACCTGGCGGATTTAAAGGAAGAACTCTGGTACTACAACCTCTACATAAATCCGTCGGCAGACGAACTTATGAATGCCAACAGGCGGTATGGCCTCGGACATACCACCTGGCTGAAAGGCTTTATCAATAACGCGGCGTGACACACCGCCATCCCGTGAGGGCTCAGCTCCTCACGGGGCTGTTCCCTCAGTGATTTTCATACAGAGAGGAGCAGAATGATGAACGTTAAGTCTGTGACTGAGGTTGACGACGCTGTGGTTGCCCGTGTCAGTGAAGTTCTGGAATTCGCATTTCCGGGGCAGAAATTTGAAGTGCTGAAGGTATGCGATTCCGGCGTTTACAACATGATTAATGTGTACTGGCTGGACGGCCCGACAGAGGCTGAAGTGCGGTTTATCACCCGTGCGTTTGAAGGCAAAAACGGGCTGAGGTTCGTGCACGAATCCCGCGAATTCAGTAATGAATTTGTGCAGGAGTGCATTGACCGGCTTCGCCAGAAGTACGGGCAGAGCAACGTTCCGCCAGATGTGACCGTGGAGCGTTACTGGAAAAACGATCTGTGGAAGATTAAAACAGATCGTTTCCCGGGCAATATTGAGGTTGCCATCAACGAAATGGGGATGGAAACCAGTAAATACCGGAAGGTTGTATAACCGACTGGACTTTTGACGATGGCGGAATGTGACAATTCCGCTTTTCCCGTGAGGGCATTGTTCCTCACGGGACAATGCCCTCTTCATTTACCAGAGGAGCATTGATTATGGCTGAATGGTGCAGAAATCGTTTTGAAATCACCGGTAAGTCAGTCTGTCTTGACGTACTGATTCAGTGGATTGAAGGGAATGATGCCCCCCGGTACCGTCATGCGATCCAGCAGAGCATACTGCTGTTTCTTGCAGGCTGTGCGGGGATACTGAAACCGGTAAGAACGGTGACATATCCGCCTTATCCCGGGCTGGTCAGTCACGGTGCCGGCTCAACAACTGTAGCCAGCCAGGCGTTTGAACAATGGCTGGGATTACTGACCAGGGATGCCTTCCTTGATCACGAGACGGTGAAGACAATAGATCGTCTTTATCATCAGACAGGGACAGGCGCGATCCGGTGGAGTAATCTGCCTGATACGGCGAAGGAGATAATCGGTGGTGTGCTTGCACAACAATATGCTGACTGGTTTGGCGTGGCGGATGTGTATGAACGCCCTGATAACGCCTTTCTCTGGGAGTCGTTGTTAACATTTGCGGAGTATTCGCAACCCTGCGATATGCTGCAGGTGATGCCAACGCGGCTGGCCACGGAGCTGAACGGAAGTGGTGGTCTGCTGAAAGGCACCGGAACGACCCGCAGTTTTTACTGCCGCCAGTTTGGTGTGGAGTACCCACTGGGGCAGAACGTCCGGTGGAAACGAACCGGGCTGAGTACGCTGATACTGGAGTTTGATACCATCTGGTGTCCGCCTTCAGGTGTACTGGTGGGTGAGATTTCATCGGTGTTTGACTGCGAGATACGCCACTGGTACAGCGAACCAAAGAACGGGATCAATGGTTATGACTGCTATGATGGTGGCGAACATATGGACAGTAAAATGGAAGCTGAATGGCCGGAGTCTGACCACGCAGAGGAGAACGAACAGACTCATCTGTATCTGGTCAGTGATTCGCAGCCAGGTGAACGTGCCACGGCATCAGCTGAGTCCTCAGGGACGACAGCAAAAATAGTGTAATAAAAAAAGCGCCACATTCTGTGGCGCTTTTGGATTCTGCTGACACCCGGGCATTACCTCGGAAACTGGTCATATTGTCTGCGCCATGTTCAGGAACAGGCAGCGGCCTGATCATTTTTTTATCACTACGCCAGTCTCAGGACTGGCGTTATTGCATCTGTGGGTCAATTTTTGTTATTTTTTTTATGGTTATGTAAGTGGTGTTGACAGGTTACTCTTGTTTTTTAAACTCAAGGATTACAAGTGCTAACAAAAAATAAATTGGGGTTTATTTCGATGAAGGTTGTGTTTAATGTAATGGATGGTTTTGATAAGATTTTTTTACCCTTGGAGTTTTCTGGTTTTCATGGCCGGAATGGGTACTGTTATTTAAGGGTTCAGATTAAACATGGCTTTATTGTTTTCTCATGCGCTCAATTATTGAACTATTATCGTACGTCAGTAACAAATGCAATTGAGCAGGTCAGAGAGGCTGCGGTTAATGCTCTCTTCAGGGAGGGGGTATTGTCATACACGCAGCAAAAAGAATTTCTGGATATATTAAAAACATCACAACGAGTAGATAAAGAAATTGATTCGCAATTATGGGATTACATAAATGCTAATTCAATTTGGTTTGAATACTATAACCATAATGAATCATTGTTTCTGAATGATCGCTTTCATATCGCCTCTTTTGAGGGAAACAGGAATCCAGTGTGGAAGAAAACTTCACTGGAGGATTTAGAGAGAGCATATCCCGAGTTTGACTTTGTTATTCATAAACATCATCTTGAAAAATGGATTAATGGAGGACTTAGTCCTGAAAATGTAAAAAAGACAATAAAAGAAAAAGGCTGGAGCAACAAGATGTTGGCTGCGCGCTGGGGGTGCACAGAGGTATGGGTGAGTAAAATCATTAACGATGAAAATAGAAAGGTTCAGTGGAATGATGCTATTAATGGGCTTCCTGTGATAAGTGATAATATGATTTGATGTGTAATCATGCTTCACCAGCATAAGGCAAGAAGATTATTAATATATACTGGATGTAGTTCGCATCAGAGCGTTTCTGGTTTAAGTGAATAACTATTTTATCTTCAACATTTGCTTGTGATATAAGAATTCTGTTGTTTAGAGGGGCAGATGTATGGAAAAAGTATCAATAAGAAAAATCAACAGGACAGAGCATTTTCCTTCGTTAAATTTTTCTTCTGATACATCCTGGGTTGTTTGGTGGTATGGTTTTTTAAAAAAGAATAAAAGACGAGGTGAACAACCTAAAGTAGCAATTACCTTTCGGGAAGTTCAGGCCGATGGAACTCTTTGTGATAGATATTATGAGCAAGAATGTCTGTTGACTGATTTGTCTTTTTTTAAAATAGGCAGTGTCTGGACAAGAGGAAGGTGTGTTGCTGAAATTCTGATGGAGGAAAAAATATTTAATGTGGATTTCTCTTATGCAAATGGAGGGTGGAAGATTAATTCTCTTTATCAGGCATATAAAGAAGGTGTGTCATTACCTTATGATTTTTCAGATTATCAACTGAAATCTCCATATGATAAAAATTGGCTCCTTGAGTTTTTAACAGATGATGCGGATAAGGTGATCATCCATCCGCTTGAGTTTTTTTATCGTTGCTATGGACATTCCGATGAGTTGAAGAGGGTTATTCTTACTTATTCAGGAAATGAACTGCGTAACAGGATTTTTTCTGAGGCATACGTGGAGGGAGACAAAATCTTTATATAAAATTAAGAAAGAGAATGAATAAATATGATGCTCCTTTTGCTTCTTTCTTTGCCCTTGATGGGTTTACCCGGAAAGTGATTGACAGAATACAACGTCAATTAGATGTATGTGAAGATCGTAAAATATACCTCAAAGTGGCTCCCTGGTTTAAAGGAAAGGCCAGAATAAAAGTTAAAGGATTTTGGTTGGAAAATAATGTTACTTTCCTTGGGCTTTCTGTTACAGGTGTTTCTTTGCCTGCAGGATATACTATAAATTATGACAGAGATAACAGTAACCTGGTTGATGAAAAAGCTGAACAAGGGAGCAGGCAAGCCTGTAGTAATGTTCCAGTTCGGCATATAAAAAATCCGGATGAACCTTTCAGTGTTGATAACGCTTTTTCTCCTGATTCTGGAGCATCGACTCTTGAACTTGAAGCGTCAGTTTTTGAATTTCTTGACGATGGTTGTGAATTGAGTCCTTTAAGGAGAAAAAAAGCAAAATATATATCCGTTACAAAAAATGAAAGTGATTTACACTCATTATATTCGGTAAATGAAGTTGTTGATGAACAAAATAGCATAAGCACAGGATATATGTCATTAGCTGATAAAAATGAACCTGAAAGATTGTATATGGAGTCAAAAGGGATTGTTCGTGACATGTGGAATGCTATGGTTTATTTGAGGGAGGCTTATTCTGAAAGAATTAAGTCTCTGGACTGGTATACCCCAGAAAGCTCATTCTTAAATACGCAAGAACCTGAACTTGTTGCAATCCCGGAGTTCAATGAAAGCGAAGTGGAAAATGATAAAATTTCCAAGTCGATTCTTAACTGGCCTTACCTTGATGTTGTGAATAAGAAAGATATAAGAGGTTTTCTGATATCAAGGATGTTGATTGATGATAATGTGATTTATTTTATGGAAATACAGAGGAGAGTGTGCAATGAAGAAACTATGAATTCGTTCTCTGAAGTGGAAAAATTTAAAGGTCTGGTTTTTACACTTGATAACGAATGTGAAATCGATAAATGGGTATCTTTGTTAGCTCACGAATCAAGATTTGTTAAAGGTATTTTACAAAAAATATGTGGGCGGACAATAAAGTCTTAAACTGAACAAAATAGATCTAAACTATGACAATAAAGTCTTAAACTAGACAGAATAGTTGTAAACTGAAATCAGTCCAGTTATGCTGTGAAAAAGCATACTGGACTTTTGTTATGGCTAAAGCAAACTCTTCATTTTCTGAAGTGCAAATTGCCCGTCGTATTAAAGAGGGGCGTGGCCAAGGGCATGGTAAAGACTATATTCCATGGCTAACAGTACAAGAAGTTCCTTCTTCAGGTCGTTCCCACCGTATTTATTCTCATAAGACGGGACGAGTCCATCATTTGCTATCTGACTTAGAGCTTGCTGTTTTTCTCAGTCTTGAGTGGGAGAGCAGCGTGCTAGATATACGCGAGCAGTTCCCCTTATTACCTAGTGATACCAGGCAGATTGCAATAGATAGTGGTATTAAGCATCCTGTTATTCGTGGTGTAGATCAGGTTATGTCTACTGATTTTTTAGTGGACTGCAAAGATGGTCCTTTTGAGCAGTTTGCTATTCAAGTCAAACCTGCAGCAGCCTTACAAGACGAGCGTACCTTAGAAAAACTAGAACTAGAGCGTCGCTATTGGCAGCAAAAGCAAATTCCTTGGTTCATTTTTACTGATAAAGAAATAAATCCCGTAGTAAAAGAAAATATTGAATGGCTTTATTCAGTGAAAACAGAAGAAGTTTCTGCGGAGCTTTTAGCACAACTATCCCCATTGGCCCATATCCTGCAAGAAAAAGGAGATGAAAACATTATCAATGTCTGTAAGCAGGTTGATATTGCTTATGATTTGGAGTTAGGCAAAACATTGAGTGAGATACGAGCCTTAACCGCAAATGGTTTTATTAAGTTCAATATTTATAAGTCTTTCAGGGCAAATAAGTGTGCAGATCTCTGTATTAGCCAAGTAGTGAATATGGAGGAGTTGCGCTATGTGGCAAATTAATGAGGTTGTGCTATTTGATAATGATCCGTATCGCATTTTGGCTATAGAGGATGGCCAAGTTGTCTGGATGCAAATAAGCGCTGATAAAGGAGTTCCACAAGCTAGGGCTGAGTTGTTGCTAATGCAGTATTTAGATGAAGGCCGCTTAGTTAGAACTGATGACCCTTATGTACATCTTGATTTAGAAGAGCCGTCTGTAGATTCTGTCAGCTTCCAGAAGCGCGAGGAGGATTATCGAAAAATTCTTCCTATTATTAATAGTAAGGATCGTTTCGACCCTAAAGTCAGAAGCGAACTCGTTGAGCATGTGGTCCAAGAACATAAGGTTACTAAGGCTACAGTTTATAAGTTGTTACGCCGTTACTGGCAGCGTGGTCAAACGCCTAATGCATTAATTCCTGACTACAAAAACAGCGGTGCACCAGGGGAAAGACGTTCAGCGACAGGAACAGCAAAGATTGGCCGAGCCAGAGAATATGGTAAGGGTGAAGGAACCAAGGTAACGCCCGAGATTGAACGCCTTTTTAGGTTGACCATAGAAAAGCACCTGTTAAATCAAAAAGGTACAAAGACCACCGTTGCCTATAGACGATTTGTGGACTTGTTTGCTCAGTATTTTCCTCGCATTCCCCAAGAGGATTACCCAACACTACGTCAGTTTCGTTATTTTTATGATCGAGAATACCCTAAAGCTCAGCGCTTAAAGTCTAGAGTTAAAGCAGGGGTATATAAAAAAGACGTACGACCCTTAAGTAGTACAGCCACTTCTCAGGCGTTAGGCCCTGGGAGTCGTTATGAGATTGATGCCACGATTGCTGATATTTATTTAGTGGATCATCATGATCGCCAAAAAATCATAGGAAGACCAACGCTTTACATTGTGATTGATGTGTTTAGTCGGATGATCACGGGCTTTTATATCGGCTTTGAAAATCCGTCTTATGTGGTGGCGATGCAGGCTTTTGTAAATGCTTGCTCTGACAAAACGGCCATTTGTGCCCAGCATGATATTGAGATTAGTAGCTCAGACTGGCCGTGTGTAGGTTTGCCAGATGTGTTGCTAGCGGACCGTGGCGAATTAATGAGTCATCAGGTCGAAGCCTTAGTTTCTAGTTTTAATGTGCGAGTGGAAAGTGCTCCACCTAGACGTGGCGATGCTAAAGGCATAGTGGAAAGCACTTTTAGAACACTACAAGCCGAGTTTAAGTCCTTTGCACCTGGCATTGTAGAGGGCAGTCGGATCAAAAGCCATGGTGAAACAGACTATAGGTTAGATGCATCTCTGTCGGTATTTGAGTTCACACAAATTATTTTGCGTACGATCTTATTCAGAAATAACCATCTGGTGATGGATAAATACGATCGAGATGCTGATTTTCCTACAGATTTACCGTCTATTCCTGTCCAGCTATGGCAATGGGGTATGCAGCATCGTACAGGTAGTTTAAGGGCTGTGGAGCAAGAGCAGTTGCGAGTAGCGTTACTGCCTCGCCGAAAGGTCTCTATTTCTTCATTTGGCGTTAATTTGTGGGGTTTGTATTACTCGGGGTCAGAGATTCTGCGTGAGGGTTGGTTGCAGCGGAGCACTGATATAGCTAGACCTCAACATTTAGAAGCGGCTTATGACCCAGTGCTGGTTGATACGATTTATTTGTTTCCGCAAGTTGGCAGCCGTGTATTTTGGCGCTGTAATCTGACGGAACGTAGTCGGCAGTTTAAAGGTCTCTCATTTTGGGAGGTTTGGGATATACAAGCACAAGAAAAACACAATAAAGCCAATGCGAAGCAGGATGAGTTAACTAAACGCAGGGAGCTTGAGGCGTTTATTCAGCAAACCATTCAGAAAGCGAATAAGTTAACGCCCAGTACTACTGAGCCCAAATCAACACGCATTAAGCAGATTAAAACTAATAAAAAAGAAGCCGTGACCTCGGAGCGTAAAAAACGTGCGGAGCATTTGAAGCCAAGCTCTTCAGGTGATGAGGCTAAAGTTATTCCTTTCAACGCAGTGGAAGCGGATGATCAAGAAGATTACAGCCTACCCACATACGTGCCTGAATTATTTCAGGATCCACCAGAAAAGGATGAGTCATGAGTGCTACCCGGATTCAAGCAGTTTATCGTGATACGGGGGTAGAGGCTTATCGTGATAATCCTTTTATCGAGGCCTTACCACCATTACAAGAGTCAGTGAATAGTGCTGCATCACTGAAATCCTCTTTACAGCTTACTTCCTCTGACTTGCAAAAGTCCCGTGTTATCAGAGCTCATACCATTTGTCGTATTCCAGATGACTATTTTCAGCCATTAGGTACGCATTTGCTACTAAGTGAGCGTATTTCGGTCATGATTCGAGGTGGCTACGTAGGCAGAAATCCTAAAACAGGAGATTTACAAAAGCATTTACAAAATGGTTATGAGCGTGTTCAAACGGGAGAGTTGGAGACATTTCGCTTTGAGGAGGCACGATCTACGGCACAAAGCTTATTGTTAATTGGTTGTTCTGGTAGTGGGAAGACGACCTCTCTTCATCGTATTCTAGCCACGTATCCTCAGGTGATTTACCATCGTGAACTCAATGTAGAGCAGGTGGTGTATTTGAAAATAGACTGCTCGCATAATGGTTCGCTAAAAGAAATCTGCTTGAATTTTTTCAGAGCGTTGGATCGAGCCTTGGGCTCGAACTATGAGCGTCGTTATGGCTTAAAACGTCATGGTATAGAAACCATGTTGGCTTTGATGTCGCAAATAGCCAATGCACATGCTTTAGGGTTGTTGGTTATTGATGAAATTCAGCATTTAAGCCGCTCTCGTTCGGGTGGATCTCAAGAGATGCTGAACTTTTTTGTGACGATGGTGAATATTATTGGCGTACCAGTGATGTTGATTGGTACCCCTAAAGCACGAGAGATTTTTGAGGCTGATTTGCGGTCTGCACGTAGAGGGGCAGGGTTTGGAGCTATATTCTGGGATCCTATACAACAAACGCAACGTGGAAAGCCCAATCAAGAGTGGATCGCTTTTACGGATAATCTTTGGCAATTACAGCTTTTACAACGCAAAGATGCGCTGTTATCGGATGAGGTCCGTGATGTGTGGTATGAGCTAAGCCAAGGAGTGATGGACATTGTAGTAAAACTTTTTGTACTCGCTCAGCTCCGTGCGCTAGCTTTAGGCAATGAGCGTATTACCGCTGGTTTATTGCGGCAAGTGTATCAAGATGAGTTAAAGCCTGTGCACCCCATGCTAGAGGCATTACGCTCGGGTATCCCAGAACGCATTGCTCGTTATTCTGATCTAGTCGTTCCCGAGATTGATAAACGGTTAATCCAACTTCAGCTAGATATCGCAGCGATACAAGAACAAACACCAGAAGAAAAAGCCCTTCAAGAGTTAGATACCGAAGATCAGCGTCATTTATATCTGATGCTGAAAGAGGATTACGATTCAAGCCTGTTAATTCCCACTATTAAAAAAGCGTTTAGCCAGAATCCAACGATGACAAGACAAAAGTTACTGCCTCTTGTTTTGCAGTGGTTGATGGAAGGCGAAACGGTAGTGTCAGAACTAGAAAAGCCCTCCAAGAGTAAAAAGGTTTCGGCTATAAAGGTAGTCAAGCCCAGCGACTGGGATAGCTTGCCTGATACGGATTTACGTTATATCTATTCACAACGCCAACCTGAAAAAACCATGCATGAACGGTTAAAAGGGAAAGGGGTAATAGTGGATATGGCGAGCTTATTTAAACAAGCAGGTTAGCCATGAGAAACTTTCCTGTTCCGTACTCGAATGAGCTGATTTATAGCACTATTGCACGGGCAGGCGTTTATCAAGGGATTGTTAGTCCTAAGCAGCTGTTGGATGAGGTGTATGGCAACCGCAAGGTGGTCGCTACCTTAGGTCTGCCCTCGCATTTAGGTGTGATAGCAAGACATCTACATCAAACAGGACGTTACGCTGTTCAGCAGCTTATTTATGAGCATACCTTATTCCCTTTATATGCTCCGTTTGTAGGCAAGGAGCGCCGAGACGAAGCTATTCGGTTAATGGAGTACCAAGCGCAAGGTGCGGTGCATTTAATGCTAGGAGTCGCTGCTTCTAGAGTTAAGAGCGATAACCGCTTTAGATACTGCCCTGATTGCGTTGCTCTTCAGCTAAATAGGTATGGGGAAGCCTTTTGGCAACGAGATTGGTATTTGCCCGCTTTGCCATATTGTCCAAAACACGGTGCTTTAGTCTTCTTTGATAGAGCTGTAGATGATCACCGACATCAATTTTGGGCTTTGGGTCATACTGAGCTGCTTTCAGACTACCCCAAAGACTCCCTATCTCAATTAACAGCACTAGCTGCTTATATAGCCCCTCTGTTAGATGCTCCACGAGCGCAAGAGCTTTCCCCAAGCCTTGAGCAGTGGACGCTGTTTTATCAGCGCTTAGCGCAGGATCTAGGGCTAACCAAAAGCAAGCACATTCGTCATGACTTGGTGGCGGAGAGAGTGAGGCAGACTTTTAGTGATGAGGCACTAGAGAAACTGGATTTAAAGTTGGCAGAGAACAAGGACACGTGTTGGCTGAAAAGTATATTCCGTAAGCATAGAAAAGCCTTTAGTTATTTACAGCATAGTATTGTGTGGCAAGCCTTATTGCCAAAACTAACGGTTATAGAAGCGCTACAGCAGGCAAGTGCTCTTACTGAGCACTCTATAACGACAAGACCTGTTAGCCAGTCTGTGCAACCTAACTCTGAAGATTTATCTGTTAAGCATAAAGACTGGCAGCAACTAGTGCATAAATACCAAGGAATTAAGGCGGCAAGACAGTCTTTAGAGGGTGGGGTGCTATACGCTTGGCTTTACCGACATGACAGGGATTGGCTAGTTCACTGGAATCAACAGTATCAACAAGAGCGTCTGGCACCCGCCCCTAGAGTTGATTGGAACCAAAGAGATCGAATTGCTGTACGACAACTATTAAGAATCATAAAGCGTCTAGATAGTAGCCTTGATCACCCAAGAGCGACATCGAGCTGGCTGTTAAAGCAAACTCCTAACGGAACCTCTCTTGCAAAAAATCTACAGAAACTGCCTTTGGTAGCGCTTTGCTTAAAGCGTTACTCAGAGAGTGTGGAAGATTATCAAATTAGACGGATTAGCCAAGCTTTTATTAAGCTTAAACAGGAAGATGTTGAGCTTAGGCGCTGGCGATTATTAAGAAGTGCAACGTTATCTAAAGAGCGGATAACTGAGGAAGCACAAAGATTCTTGGAAATGGTTTATGGGGAAGAGTGAGTGGTTAGGCTAGCTACATTTAATGACAATGTGCAGGTTGTACATATTGGTCATTTATTCCGTAACTCGGGTCATAAGGAGTGGCGTATTTTTGTTTGGTTTAATCCAATGCAAGAACGGAAATGGACTCGATTTACTCATTTGCCTTTATTAAGTCGAGCTAAGGTGGTTAACAGTACAACAAAGCAAATAAATAAGGCGGATCGTGTGATTGAGTTTGAAGCATCGGATCTTCAACGAGCCAAAATAATCGATTTTCCTAATCTCTCGTCCTTTGCTTCCGTACGCAACAAGGATGGAGCGCAGAGTTCATTTATTTACGAAGCTGAAACACCATATAGCAAGACTCGTTATCACATCCCACAGTTAGAGCTAGCTCGGTCATTATTTTTAATTAACTCCTATTTCTGTCGAAGCTGTTTGAGCAGTACCGCTTTACAGCAAGAGTTCGACGTTCAGTATGAGGTTGAGCGAGATCATTTAGAGATAAGGATCTTACCCAGTTCATCGTTTCCTAAAGGGGCGTTAGAGCAGTCGGCCGTAGTGCAGCTTTTGGTTTGGTTGTTTTCGGATCAAGATGTTATGGATTCGTATGAAAGTATTTTTAGGCACTATCAACAAAATAGAGAAATTAAGAACGGCGTTGAAAGCTGGTGCTTTAGCTTTGACCCTCCGCCCATGCAGGGTTGGAAATTACATGTAAAAGGACGTTCTTCTAACGAGGATAAGGATTATTTAGTTGAGGAAATAGTAGGTTTAGAAATCAACGCTATGCTTCCTAGCACAACAGCTATTAGCCATGCCTCTTTTCAGGAAAAGGAGGCAGGTGATGGTAGTACGCAGCACATAGCGGTTTCAACAGAGTCAGTTGTTGATGATGAGCATCTACAGTTGGACGATGAGGAAACAGCCAATATAGACACAGACACACGAGTCATAGAGGCTGAGCCGACATGGATAAGTTTTAGTAGACCTAGTCGAATTGAAAAATCTCGCAGGGCAAGAAAAAGTAGCCAAACTATTTTAGAAAAAGAAGAAGCAACAACAAGTGAAAATAGTAATTTGGTTAGTACTGATGAGCCACACTTAGGTGGTGTCCTAGCAGCGGCAGATGTGGGTGGGAAGCAGGATGCAACCAATTACAACTCTATTTTTGCTAATCGATTTGCTGCTTTTGATGAGCTACTTTCAATTCTAAAAACTAAATTTGCATGTCGGGTGCTTTTTGAAGAAACCTTGGTTTTGCCAAAAGTTGGGCGTAGCCGATTACATCTGTGTAAAGATGGCTCACCAAGAGTGATTAAAGCCGTTGGGGTGCAACGTAATGGCAGTGAATTTGTATTGCTAGAGGTGGATGCATCGGATGGGGTGAAAATGCTTTCTACCAAAGTGTTGAGTGGCGTTGATAGCGAAACATGGCGGAATGATTTTGAAAAGATACGGCGTGGAGTGGTGAAGAGCTCATTGAATTGGCCAAATAGTTTGTTTGATCAATTATATGGACAAGACGGGCATAGAGGGGTGAATCATCCAAAGGGGTTGGGGGAGCTGCAAGTATCGAGAGAGGATATGGAAGGGTGGGCTGAGAGAGTGGTTAGAGAGCAATTTACGCATTAAAGGAATGACTGAAAGAGCCTGTAAACCCTTTTGTGTAAGTGCTTTTGCCGGTCAGTTAAAGGTGGCCATTTAAACGGTCACCAAATTCGATCATAAAACGGTTCATGGCCGGCTTCCAGTTGCGGATCGGCATCGTCCATTTCTTGGTCGCCGCCTGGATAGCCAGGTACACCACCTTCATCGCTGATTCGTCCGTAGGGAACACCTTGAGTTCATATTAATGGAATTTTCTACAAATAGCCTCCGTGGTTTTGAGGGGGGATTACAGACGATCCATAGTAGTAATCCAATGAGTTCTTGAGCGCGGCGACATGTTTGGACGCCTTGGCAAAAATTAGAGCCTGCTTGAAGTGCAGGCGAGCACGTGCTTGGACGATTGATCCATTCGCGGTCAAAAACTCAATCTTGGATGACAGCGTGTCAGGAAATCCAATATCGAAGTCCCGCCCCGTGTCAAAGTAGGGCATTTCATGATCAAAGGACGAAGCTTCCCAGGCCACTTCCCTAATATTCCAGCCGCTAGAAACAAGATTTCGTACGACTTCATCAACTTTTTTGCTTTCCAACTTGTCACAAAGTGCATAGGCAAGAGCTTTGGCGGCAGACACGTGCGTTTCCTCTTAAACATAGGTCGAACGGATACCCGAGGCAAAGCGGAGCATTAGTCCCAAAGCATCTCCGGTAGATCCGGAGGCTCCATACTGAAGGCATGGCATCTTGGGCATTGATATTTGAAACTTCTCTCTAGATAGCAGGGATTTCTTGGCCTTGCCTCATGCTGATAGCTTGTAAATATCACACGATCCTTAGCCCCACAAAGTGAGCATACTCCGTAGCTTTCATTTATAGAAATCGTCGTTAGATTGTCGCAGCATGTGCACGTTCCGACTATTTGCTCAGGAAGCATCGCCATACCTTGGCCTAGGTAAAGAAGATCAGACTCGTAGCCACATCGGTGGCAACTGAGCTTGTACGCAATGCCCATCTGGTTGTCTCACCTGAATCGTAACGTCAGAGCTATTCATCCATCCATTCGGCATCAATGTATGCCACTAAGCCGACCAGCTGACCGTTTGGACTGAAGTATGTTGCCTGCACCCCACTTGACATCTCATCAATACCACCGCACTGCGCTAGGCGCCGGTCCCACTTGCCCACAGAAGCGTCAGGATCGGCTGAGTTCCCCAAGACCCTTGTGAGCCATGCCTCCTTTAACTCAACCTCTCGAATGATTGCGTCGGCCAGCTCCTCCGCGTTATCTAGTTCGACATAGTCTGGAATTCGGACGTACGTTCTGAACACAGCTGGATACTTACTTGGGCGATTGTCATACATGACATCAACAATGTACCCGTTTGTGTAACCGTCTCTTGGAGGTTCGTATGACACTAGTGGTTCCCCTCAGCTTGCGACTAGATGTTGAGGCCTAACATTTTATTAGAGAGCAGGCTAGTTGCTTAGATACATGATCTTCAGGCCGTTATCTGTCAGGGCAAGCGAAAATTGGCCATTTATGACGACCAATGCCCCGCAGAAGCTCCCATCTTTGCCGCCATAGACGCCGCGCCCCCCTTTTGGGGTGTAGAACATCCTTTTGCCAGATGTGGAAAAGAAGTTCGTTGTCCCATTGTTGGCAATGACGTAGTAGCCGGCGAAAGTGCGAGACCCATTTGCGCTATATATAAGCCTACGATTTCCGTTGCGACTATTGTCGTAATTGGATGAACTATTATCGTAGTTGCTCTCAGAGTTGTCGTAATTTGATGGACTATTGTCGTAATTGCTTATGGAGTTGTCGTAGTTGCTTGGAGAAATGTCGTAGTTGGATGGGGAGTAGTCATAGGGAAGACGAGCTTCATCCACTAAAACAATTGGCAGGTCAGCAAGTGCCTGCCCCGATGCCATCGCAAGTACGAGGCTTAGAACCACCTTCAACAGATCGCGCATAGTCTTCCCCAGCTCTCTAACGCTTGAGTTAAGCCGCGCCGCGAAGCGGCGTCGGCTTGAACGAATTGTTAGACATTATTTGCCGACTACCTTGGTGATCTCGCCTTTCACGTA
>SKEG01001241.1_pt1 | contig 20882 bp, 17 predicted proteins | sample 4826631 | NCBI WGS metagenome assembly SKEG01 (sample SAMN11008815, study PRJNA524170) | human gut metagenome | biome: Human fecal sample; material: Feces; isolation source: fecal sample from pouch patient p26, p34, p50 | host: Homo sapiens | place: Israel: Tel-Aviv | collected 2016-11-02
ATCTTAGCTAGAATGACCAGTAAGATCAATCCAAGCAAGAAACCTAGAATCAAGGAAAAGATATTGACCAGCATGGTTTCAAAGAACAGGGTACGGATAATCTGCTTCTTCTTCATTCCCAGCGTTGCATAAAGTCCCAGCTCTTTCTTGCGCCGTCCCAGCACAAAATTTGTGGCGTAAACGATGAGAAAGGCAATCGCCGATAGAATCAGATAGGAAAGCAAGCCCATGTACTGGCTCATCACCGTCGTCAACATTTCCTTTGCCCCTGATAAACTTTGCATCACTGGATGGCTTGGTAAAGCATTAAAAGCGTAGAGCAAGCTATAAATCAATGTCAGACTGAAAAAATAGATGGTATAAGTCTGTAAATTTCGAAATACATTTCGTAAAATCAATTTTGGATACATACTCTCACCCTCCTATCTGGTACGACTGTAAATCTCTTGCAAATACTGTTCATTAGATAAGCTGTTACGTTCCAAATCATCCATAATCTTTCCATCTCTAAGTAGCACCATCCGTGAAGAGTACTTTGCTGCGGCAGGGTCATGCGTAACCAGTAAAATGGTAATACCAAAACTTTTATTGATTTCCTGCAAAAGCGCCATCAGTTTCTCAGAATTGGCAGAGTCCAAGGCTCCTGTCGGCTCATCTGCGATAATCAGTTTAGAATCATCAATCAAGGCTCTAGCAGTTGCCACACGTTGTCGCTGACCACCTGATAACTGATTAGGAAACTTATCTTTTAAGTTTTGGATGGCCAACTTATCCAAAATTTCCTCAATCTTATCCTGATGTTTTTTGATATTTTTCCCCTGAATTTGAAGAGGTAGAACAATATTTTCATAAACTGTCAAGGTTTCCACCAAGTTGTAAGCTTGGAAAATATAGGAAATGTTTTTAGCACGATAGTCAGCTAGTTCATTTTCCTTGGCATGGATGATGTCAAAATCTTCAAATCGAATCTCACCTGATGTTGGTTTATCAATCGTTGAAATACAATTGAGGAGTGTTGTTTTTCCACTACCACTGGCCCCCATAATTGCCAGAAATTCACCTTTTTCAACGGACAGGTTCACATCTGATAAAGCATGAACGATATTATCCCCTTGACCAAATGTTTTCGTTAATCCTGTCACAATAAGCTGTTTCATCATTTCATTCCTCCGTTTCTTTATTACTCTCTCATTATACGGTTCCTTTCAATGTTTGGCATGAGTATTTTGTGCAATATATTCAAGTAATAAAAAAACCGATGCCTTTTTCAGGTATCGGTCGATGTTGATTATTTGCGATCGTTTCTTTTTTTCATAAAGTAAACAATCCCTATGACAACAACTCCTATGGCCAGTACAGGTGCATAGAATTCTAGTGTTCCAATAATTCCTTCCATTTTATCCTCCTGTCAAAAAATAGAGAGTTTTATCCACAGCGCACGTTTGACGAAATACATTCATAAGAATATGTAAATCACCAACCACCGCGCCCCTGTGCTGTTAATCTAACAGCCGTACGCCACCCAGCAGCAGATTTACCATCCAATTCTTAGCTATTAATTTCCATAATCCAAAGAATCAATCTCAAAGTTGTCTTGTTTTATTTGTCTTTCTCCCCGTAAATATAACACCAAATCAAAATGTTGTCAATGTTTTGTAATAAAACACTAGAATTTTCCTTTTGTTTTATCTAACAGCGAACATTATTTCTCGTACACTCATAGAAATAGGTGAAACACAATCCACAGAGACCTGCTAGTGTCATTTTAAAAGCTGTGTACCACTAGCTTCTGATTGCCCGGAAAGTTCTTGGTTTTCAACCTCGAAACTTAAAGAATCAATCTCTGAACGATTTATATTTTTAGCCATAAGGTTGCCTCATTCCTTCTTTTAGATGATCATCTTTACAGTAACTAGTATAAACTCTAGTATTGGCTAAGTAATGAGTAAATCGTGCAAGTTTCTTATTTTCGAGGAAAATTTTTAATCTTATTTACTAAATGATTTAGAAGTTTCTTCTTAACTACTTTACAGAGACCCACACACTCCCCCTGATTTTCCTATCTTCTTTGGCGATTCTGACGCAAGTGTGGTACAATAAAAACATGAGAATTCAACAATTACACTATATTATCAAAATCGTCGAAACTGGCTCCATGAATGAGGCAGCCAAGCAACTCTTTATCACTCAGCCAAGTCTTTCCAATGCCGTGAGAGATTTGGAAAATGAAATGGGGATTGAAATCTTTATCCGCAATCCCAAGGGTATCACCTTGACCCGTGATGGGATGGAGTTCCTCTCTTATGCCCGTCAAGTTGTCGAGCAAACTCAGCTTCTGGAGGAACGCTATAAAAATCCTGTCGCCCACCGCGAACTCTTTAGCGTTTCGTCTCAACACTATGCCTTTGTGGTCAATGCATTTGTCTCTCTGCTCAAGAAAAGTGATATGGAGAAATACGAGCTCTTCCTTCGTGAAACTCGGACTTGGGAGATTATCGACGACGTCAAGAACTTCCGTAGTGAGGTCGGTGTCCTCTTCTTAAACAGCTACAACCGTGATGTTTTAACGAAAATGCTGGATGACAATCACCTGATAGCTCACCATCTCTTCACAGCCCAGCCACATATCTTTGTCAGCAAGACCAACCCTCTGGCAAAAAAAGACAAGGTCAAACTATCTGATTTGGAAAACTTCCCTTACCTCAGCTATGACCAAGGGACGCACAACTCCTTCTACTTTTCAGAAGAGATTCTTTCTCAAGAACACCACAAGAAATCTATCGTAGTCAGTGACCGTGCCACCCTCTTTAATCTCTTGATTGGTCTGGATGGATATACCATTGCGACAGGGATTTTGAACAGTAACCTCAACGGAGACAATATCGTTTCTATCCCATTGGATATTGATGACCCCATTGAGCTGGTCTATATCCAGCATGAAAAAACCAGCCTATCTAAGATGGGCGAACGCTTTATCGACTATCTACTAGAAGAAGTCCAGTTTGATAGTTGAGAAAAAATAAGAACCAATATGTAGGCTAGCAACAACCTGCATATTGGTTCTTTTTACTTATAATTAAAAGTCTCTCCTGCCAGCTTATCAGCTAGCTTTGGAAAGAGGGTATAAAACTTATGAGCTAGGTTCAACAAAACTGGGAGATTGAGTTCCCGTTTATTTTTTCCTATAATCTTGACAATCTTTTTAGCCACTGCATCTGGTTCTAGCAGGAAACGGTCAACAGACTTGAGATAGGTTCCATCTGGATCGGCCTGGTCAAAAAATCCTGTTCGGATTGGTCCTGGATTGACTGTTGTCACATAGACTCCATAGGGCATGAGTTCGAGGCGCAGAGCATTTGAAAAACCAATGGCCGCAAACTTGGTCGCTGAGTAGAGACTAGACTTGCCAGTAGCGATCAAACCTGCCATGCTGACGATATTGATGATATGGCCTTTTCGGCTTTCCTTCATTCGAGCCGCAAGGCGACGAGACAGATTCATTAGGGCAAAGGTATTGACCTCGAACATCTGATGAATATCTTGATTGGAAATCTGGTCAAATTCCTCAAAAATTCCGTAACCAGCGTTGTTTATCAAAACATCAATCTTACCATAGCGGTGATAGAGGTCTGCTACCAGAGTATCTAAGGCTGAATCATCGGTAATATCGATTTCAATCAATTCTGCATGGGGATAATTTCCGTAGAGTTGGGCTAATTTTTCCTTATTTCGACCAAGCAAGATGAGTTGGTCATTTTGCAAGAGTTTGACCATTTCTTGGGCTAGACCACCGCTAGCTCCGGTAATGAGAATAGTAGGCATACTTATCCTTTCTCAATCTTTTAGATTTCCACTTCTTCCAAGTCTTTGACCACATGGACATTTTCAAAGACACTAGCAGCGTCTTTTTTGAGCTTGCTGATATCTTTTGAGAGGAAACGGGCACTGATGTGGTTAAGCAGAAGGCGTTTGGCACCTGCTTCTACTGCCACCTGCGCTGCCTGCATGTTGGTTGAGTGGCCATGATTACGAGCAATTTTTTCATCGCCCTTGCCATAAGTGGATTCATGGACAAGGACATCGGCGTTGACAGCCAGACGCACACTAGCACTAGTTTTACGAGTATCACCAAGAATAGTGATAATTTTACCTGGACGGGGAGATGAGATATAGTCTGCTGCCTTGATTTCAGTCCCATCTTCTAAAACAACGTCCTGACCGTTTTTAATTTTTCCAAAAAGTGGGCCAAATGGGACACCAGCTGCCTTGAGTTTTTCAGCATCCAGCGTTCCTTCTAGGTCCTTTTGCATGACACGATAGCCAACGCAGAAAATAGTATGGTCCAGTTCCTCTGCATACACAGTGAATTTATCGGTCTCAAGGATTTTCCCAAGGGAATCTTGGTCAAACTCATGAAAATGAATGCGGTAAGGCAGGCGCGAACCTGACACACGAAGGCTGGTTAAAACAAATGACTTGATTCCTTGAGGTCCATAGATCTCCAAATCTGTCTGCTCTTCATTGGCCTGAAAGGCACGACTAGAAAGGAAACCTGGCAAGCCAAAGATGTGATCTCCGTGCAAGTGAGTGATAAAGATTTTGCTGACCTTACGTGGTCGAATCGTGGTTTCCAGGATGCGATTTTGCGTACCTTCTCCACAGTCAAAGAGCCAGACTTCGTTAATCTCGTCCAAGAGTTTCAGGGCGAGACTTGAAACGTTGCGGGCTTTAGAGGGCTGGCCAGCCCCCGTTCCTAAAAATTGAATATCCATTCGATACTTTCTAATTAATCAATATATAGCATGGCTGTGCGGTTTTCCGATCGGAAATAGCGCTTGCCAGAAAAAGCTGTAGCTTCTTGTAATAACTCCTCTTGGCTGTAACCTTTAAGACGCTTGCGACCATCAGCCAAACTTTCCAAATCAGTCAAAGTTGTGAGACTCTCTACGCTAACAACTTCCTCGTCCCCGACAACCTTCATATAAATCTTGCCAGACTCCTCAAAGACTAGCTGATGGGGAAAAATTTGCGCAATTTCAAAGAGCAAGTCATCTGAGATTACCTCTTTATTTTCAGAGAAAATCCGACCCAGACCCTCACTCTCATAACAAAAACCAAAGGATTTTCCAGACAGATTAAGTCGAATAAAAGGCTTGTTTTCTAGGGTGAAACTCGGCTCAGTATTGTAAAGATTCAGTTCCTGACTTAGTTCTGCAAAATAATCCGTCGCAGCCTCAGGACTCTTTTTCTGATAGAGTTCTGCAAAGTAAGCATTGACTACACTGGGCGGAGGAGTGATCAGTGCCAACTGCTCCTGCTCTGTCTTGCCAGCTAGAAGCTGATCCAGATAGACCTTATCCAGACTTGTATAGCCCCCATATTTTAGAGCTAACGTTTTAATATCAGTCATAAAATTCCTCTAACCTCCATTTATTTTTCTCGGAAATGTAGCCTGTAATCACTTCGCCGTCTTCCTGATAATCACGTTCTTCAAGAATCGCTACACTTTCTAAATCGTGAATCTTGTAGTACTTAGAAAAAGGCACGCGCAGGGTAAAGAATTCAAAAATATCCTTGATTTTCTCTAAAAATAGTGCCTGCAAATTCTCACGACTATCCTCAGACTTGGCAGAAATAAGGGCATAAGGCGTTTGGGTAGGCGTGAAATCCTCCACCAAATCCGCTTTATTATAGAGGGTCAAGCGAGGAATGTCGTCCATATCCAGGTCTTTCATGATGGACAGAACTGTTTTTTCATGCTCCTCATGGTAAGGATTGCTAGCATCAATAACATGAACCAGAAGGTCCACATGCTTGCTTTCTTCCAAGGTTGACTTAAAACTGGACACCAACTCTGTCGGCAAATCTTGGATAAAGCCAACCGTATCAGTTAAAGTCACCTGTAGATTGCCCCCAAGATGGATACTTTTAGTCGTCGCATCTAGAGTCGCAAAGAGCTCGTCAGCCTCATACTGGGTCTTACTGGTCAAGGTGTTCATGATAGTTGACTTCCCAGCATTGGTATAACCAATCAAACCAATCTTAAAGGTGCTTGACTCCAAACGTTTTTCTCTGACTGTCGCCCGATTTTTCTCAACCACCTTGAGCTGGCGCTCGATATCCGTGATTTGATTGCGAACACTACGACGGTTCAGCTCCAGCTGGCTTTCACCAGGTCCACGGGAACCAATTCCCCCTGCCTGACGGCTGAGCATAATTCCCTGACCAACCAAGCGAGGCAAGAGATATTTGAGCTGGGCTAGATGAACTTGGAGCTTCCCTTCATGGCTTCGAGCTCGCATGGCAAAGATATCCAAAATCAACTGCATACGGTCAATGACCTTAACACCCAGAACTTCCTCTAGATTGACATTTTGCCGTGGAGTTAAACGGTTGTTGACGATGACAGTGGTAATTTCTTCTGCATCCACCATGAGCGCAATTTCTTCTAACTTACCAGAGCCGACGAAGGTCTTGGAATCATATTTTTCACGTTTTTGTCTGTAGCTATCTACAACGACTGCACCAGCCGTCTTGGCTAGACTGGCCAATTCTTCCATAGAGAGGTCAAAATTGTCCATGCCCTGCAATTCCACACCGATGAGCAGGACGCGTTCCTCTTTTTTCTCCGTTTCAATCATCTAAAAACTCCTCTATCTGGCTTAAAATGCGGTCTTGCACACCAGCTTCTCCAATCTGATAAAAGGTGACCTGCATACGATTACGGAACCAGGTCAACTGACGCTTGGCAAAACGACGAGTCGCCTGTTTGAGACTCTCACTGGCTTCCTCCAAGGTCTGCTGTCCACGGAAATAAGGAAAGAGTTCCTTGTAGCCAATTCCTTTAGCAGCCTGCACATCAGGGTAATGGTCAAAAAGCAACTTGACCTCATCCAAAAGCCCAGCCTCAAACATCAGGTCCACTCGATGATTGATTCGTTCATATAATTGACTGCGCTCATCATTCAAGCAGATAATCAGCGGTTCATATAGACTCTCTTGATTTTCCAAATCCTGACCAAAATGGGCAATTTCCAAGGCACGCATCGCACGACGACGATTAAACTGGGGAATCTCAAGGTCTGCTTGCTCCACCAAATGGGCTAATTCCTCATCTGTATAAGGCTCCAAACTAGCCCGATAGGCCAAAATTTCCTCATGAGGAGTCTCCCCACCCAGGTGGTAGCCTTCAAGCAAGCTCTGGATATAAAGCCCAGTCCCACCAGCGATAATGGCTAGCTTACCCCGACTGTCAATATCCTCAATAGCCATCTTAGCTTCTGAAACAAAATCAAAAGCCGAGTAAGACTCGGTTACCTCTCTAACATCGATTAAATGATGAGGAACAGCTGCCTGCTCTTCTGGACTAGCCTTGGCCGTCCCAATATCAAGTCCTCGATAGACTTGCTGGCTATCTCCACTAACCACTTCGCCATTAAAACGCTTGGCCACTTCAATGGCAAGAGCTGTTTTTCCAACAGCAGTCGGTCCAACAATCACAATTATTTTTGTTTTCATCTTTTTTCCTTGAAAAATTCCCATTTTTTCGTTACTATTATTATAACACAAAAAGGTCAGTCAGAAAAATGTGACCTCTTGAGGAGGCTGGCTGGTATAGAATATAAAGGAGGAAGACTCATGGCTAAAGGATTCGCTAAAGGTCTTGTAACAGGTGTCGCAGGAACTGTCGCTGCAGTTGCAGGTGCAGTATACGCATTTAAAAAGAAAGTGATCGAACCAGAAGAGCAAAAAGCAGCTTTCATCGAAGAAAACCGTAAAAAAGCAGCTCGTCGCCGCGTATCACGTTAAGAAACAAAAGAAGTTGGGATTATTCTCAACTTCTTTTTTCTATTCTTTTAAATAGCTAGGTCAAACTTCAACTGCGGCTTGACAGGGTCATAATCCACCAACTCAAAATCTTCCGCTTTGATATCAAAGAAGTTGGTTTTATCTGGCACATTTAAAACCAAACGTGGTTGGCAGTTTGACGGCTCACGTCGAAGCAATTCCTCAGCTTGTTCAAATTGATTGTCATAGATATGGAGGTTGTTGATAAAGTAGAAGAACTTCCCAACCTTCCAGCCGAAATGCTTGGCAATCATCATTTGAAGAGCCACATACTGCATAGCATTGATGTGGTGGGCCACTAGCATATCATTCGAACGCTGAGTCAAGGTCGCATCCAGATAGATTTCTCCGTCTACACGGCGGACATCAAACATGGTCTGAAAGGCACATGGGAGGAGGCCGTCCGTCTCATCAAAAGCTTGGTAATCCCAGAGAGAGATAATGTTGCGACGGTTCCAAGGGTTGGTTTCCAACTGCTTGAGAAGCTTATTGATGATGTCGTGTTTCTTAACAACTGCACCATAGCGTTCACCAATGGTTCCTGTATCCCCCACTTCCCAGTCATTCCAGTAGTGAACATTGTACTTGTCATTGAGTACCTCAAGGCTATTTGACTGGTCTTGGTAAATCCAGAGAACTTCTTTGATGGCGGATTTGATGGCAATGGGACGCAAGGTTGTAATGGGGAATTCCCCCTTTGCCAAGTCATACTCGGCAAAGGCACCGGTTATGTACTTGGAGTTAGCCACGGTTCCATCCTTGTACTTAGGACGAGCCTGCTCAGAAAAGACACCGTCTTTGAGGATTCGTTCAATATTTTCTTTAAAAATCGTATCTGCTTTTGTCATTTCGTTTCACCTCATTCATTGTCCTAACTAGTATAGCATAAAAAAAGAAAGGAGGAAAATCACTCGCTTCTGGAAAGCAATTTTCTCCTTTTTTATCTTATTGCAATACAAGTGATGCTGCTCCGATAACTCCAGCGTCATTTCCTAGAGTTGCAAGAGCCAATTTAGTTGTTGTGCGTACTTGTGGGAAGGTATTTTCGTCGTAAACTTTTTGAACACCTTGTAGAAGGAATTCTCCTGCAGCTGACACCCCACCACCGATGACGATGGTTGATGGGTTTAGGATTGATCCGATGTTAGCACAAGCGATTCCCAAGTAACGTGAGAAGTTACGGTAAACGATCAAAGCAAGGTCGTCTCCTTCTTTTGCAAGGTCAAAGACTGTCTTAGCAGTTACTTCTTCTCCGTTATCAATCAAGCGTTTCAAGGCTGCATCGCCTTCGTATTCATCGGCATAGCGACGAGTCAAGTTGACAATCCCTGTTGCTGAAGCAACTGTCTCAAGGCAACCTTTCTTACCGCAAGTACATGCGATTGGTTGGTCAAAGTCAACAGTAATGTGGCCAAGCTCACCTGCCGCACCAGCAACACCGTGAAGCAATTTGCCTTCTGCGACGATACCGCCACCAACACCTGTACCAAGTGTCATAAAGACAACGTCTGGTTGGTTATCACCAGCACCCATCCAGCGCTCACCAAGAGCAGCTACGTTGGCATCATTATCGATGAAGAAAGGAATGCCCAAGGCTTTTTCAATCTTTTCTTTGATTGGTTGAAGGGTTTTCCAGTTGAGGTTGTAGGCACCAATAACAGTCCCTTTTTCACGGTCAACCACACCTGGTGATCCCATCCCAATACCTTGGAAGTCCGCTGCTGCCAATCCAAGCAAGTCCAAACGATGTTGAATAGACTCAATCATATCATCTACTATATGACTTCCCTCATCCAAAATGTTGGTCTTGATAGACCATTTTTCTTGGATTTCTCCTGCTGTTGTCAAGATTGCAAATTTGATAGAAGTTCCACCAAGTTCAATCCCAATAATCTTTTGACTCATCATATTCTCCTTTTTCATTATGAATTAATTGAAAATGCTTACAGTTATAGTATAACAAAATTCACTCATTTATGCAAAGGTTTGCATTAACTTTCTAGATTTTATCCTTACTTATGGTTTCCATAGACCTGAAGCATCTACATAGTAGCGGCCTCCATCAACTCGCTCATTTTTAGCCATTTTACCATCTGATTTCAAATAGTAGTTTCCTTGCCATGCATTGCGAGCATAAGAACCATCTGATTTCAAGTAATACCAGGCTTGGTAAGAAGAATCATAAACCCACTCACCTTGTGCCATTTTACCGTTTGATTTAAGGTAATAAGCTCCTTGCCATGCATTTTTTGCATAAGAACCATCTGATTTCAAATAATACCAAGCTTGATAAGAAGAGTCATAAATCCATTCACTCTGTGCCATTTTACCATCAGCTTTCAGGTAATAGCTTCCCTGCCATGCATTTTTCACTGGATTTCCATTTCCATCAAAATAGTACCAAGAACCGTCCTGCTTAACCCAACCACTTGCTGTGGATGAAGTTGTATCAGTTTGAGTTGTAGCCGCTTGTTTTGCTTTAAAAGCACCCTTAGGAGCATTTTTCAATTCGCAAGCCACACCATCATGATCACGGTCTAACTTGGCAGAATAACCAGGTTCTCCCTCGTGAATATCTGCGTATCCATTCGCCCAAGCTTCTTTACAACTAGAAAAATGAATGTTTTCTTCTGCTAACACAGGTTGTGAAAACAAGGCTAAAACTGGCAAGGTAGCCAGAGTCATTTTTAAAAATAAACGTTTATTCATTTCTTTCTCCTATAACGATGTTATCGATTTCACTATTATTTTATCAAACTTATTTCAGCAATTCAAGGAAACTTCTGGTCTTTTCTACAAACTCCTTTGGTTTAGCCTTATTCAAGACATGCGGTCCGTCAGGGATAATCTGAAATTGAGATTCTGATATTAGTTTATGAAGACTTCTCATAGAACTAAGATTCGGTTTATCTTTGCTACCACAAATTAGTAAGGTTGGATAGGGGCAAATCCCTGCTATATCCGTTAAATCAAGTGTCTTCAATTCCTCAGAAACTCCGACCATAAAAGCCTTGTCTGCTCCCTGTTTTTCAAATACTTTTTTGGGAAGTAGTTTAAAAATCATCAACTGAAGATAAAATAGGATATTACCAGACAGTTTCAATGGACAGCCTGACAAAACCAAAGCTCGAAGATTTGGTAAATCGTAACTGGAAAGTTCTAGTGCCAGGGCAGCACCTAAGGACAATCCAACCAAAACAAAAGGTTCTGTCTCTTGAGCTAGGTACTGATATACTCGCTCCTTGGCTTTTTGATAGCTGCTAACTCCAGAAGGAAATAACTCGATAGCCTCAGAAGGATAATCTGTCAGTAGATTCCGAACTTCTTTCCAACTCTCTGCTGACTGCCCTAACCCGTGTAAAAATATCAGTTTCACCTAGCTCTCCTCAAGGCTTAGTTCATACAAGCCTCTCACTGCATTACAGCCATAAATAGCTTCCGCTTGGGCTAAATCTGCCAAGGTCAAGACTTTTTCCTCTACCTGTCCTGTTTCTAGTAAATGCTGACGATAAATTCCTGGCAAGATTCCCAGTCGGATAGGCGGTGTGTAGAGTTTTCCATCGATTTTCAGAACCAAATTTCCGATAGAGGTTTCAAGAAGTTCTCCTTTTCCATTATGGTAAATCTTCTCTTGTTCCTCTATGCTCAAATGCGGTCGGTGAGTCGTTTTGAAGTAGGTAAAGGCTTGTTGCAAATTGGCTTCCTGAAGGCAAAGTTTGGCCTGACAAAAACTTGGACTAAGAGGTGTTAATACTTGACGATCTACTTCTATCTCTCCAGACTTGTCGAGAGAAATACGCAAGCGGTAGTCTTGATTAGCATCACAAGCCTGACACTCTTCCTCTATTTTTTGTTTCAAGTCTTCTGCATCAAAAGGAAAGGCAAAATACCGACTAGCTTTTCTCAATCTTTCCAGATGTTGTTCTTCAAATAACAGGTTCTTCTGGCTGATTTTCCCTGTAGTAATCAGTTTGAAACGAGCTTGTTTACGATAGAGAACAGCCGCCTTTTGATGAACCTCGCGGTATTCAGATTCCCAAGTGCTATCCCATGTAATGCCTCCGCCAACTCCATAGATAGCTTGCCCCTTGTAGAGTTGAATAGTCCGAATGGCGACATTGAAAATCCGTTGCCCATGTGGAAGCAAGAGACCAATCGTTCCACAGTATACTCCGCGCGGTTGTGGCTCCAAGTCCTTGATGATTTCCATAGTCGCAATTTTTGGAGCTCCCGTTATGGAACCGCAAGGAAAGAGAGAACGAAATATTTCTACAAGGTCAACATCCTCTCGCAACCGACTCTTGATGGTCGAAGTCATCTGCCAGACAGTAGAATACTGCTCTACCTGACACAGACGCTCCACGTGCTCACTTCCCACTTCAGAAATACGGTTCATATCATTGCGCAAGAGGTCCACGATCATCATATTTTCAGAGCGATTTTTAGGATCCTGCTCCAGCCAGCTAGCCTGTTCAAGATCTTCTTGGTCAGTTACCCCACGCTGAGTCGTTCCCTTCATTGGTCGCGTTGTCAGCTCACGGTCATTTTGCTCAAAAAAGAGCTCTGGGCTCATGGAAATCACTGCCATCTCGTCATGTTCCACATAGGCATTGTAGCCCGCCTCCTGCTCTACCACCATGCGATTGTAAATGGCAAAAGGATTGGCACTTAAGTCTTGCTTGAGTTGGACGGTGTAGTTGACCTGATAGGTGTCCCCCTGCCTCAAATGATGGTGGATCTGAGCAATCGCCTTTTCATAATCCTCTGCATATGTTACTTCCTGCCAGTTTGAAGGCAAATCAACCTCGTCATAAGTCAGAGGAATAGGGGAGGTTTCTACCCTATCATGAACTGTAAAATATAGCAGGTACTCTGCCAGTAAAGGAGCTTTATGAACTGCTAATTTCTCCTCAAAAGCAGGTGCAGCCTCGTAGCTGACATAGCCCACCACATAATATCCTTGCTCTTGGTAGCTTTCCACTTGTGCCAACAAATCTGCCACTTCTGCTATATTTCTCGTTTTCAACTCTTTAATCGGCTGGGTAAAGGTGTATCTCTCCCCCAAAGCCCTAAAATCAATCACTGTTTTTCTATGCATATCTTAAGTATAGCACAAAATAAGAAAACCCTCATCCGCAAAGCAGATGAGAGATTTCGATTATTTAAAGATTGAAGTTTTAAAGCTATTTGTTTGTTGAAGAAGTTTTTTGAATAATTTCTCTTTAAGGGAAACAGTATTATCAAATTTAACTGATCCGTTACTTAAAGTAGATTTATCTTTTTCAACAGCTTCAGCAAATGCACGTTTTAAGTCATCGTAGCTACTGTATGTAGTACCATCGATTGTAACTGGGTTAAATCCTGCTTTCGCTTTATCAACAACTTCTTTGAAGTATTCTTTCTTCCAATCTTCTAGAGTATTAAATTTACCATCAGAAACTTTCTTAATGATGAAGTCATCTCCTAGAGTAGCATGACCTGCCTGTTTAGACTCATTTTTCAGCATGTTAGAAGCATAATTTAGGAAGCCTTTTTCATATCCAAAGTAACCCCACATACGGAAGGTGTTATGTTTGAATGACATTGCTCCTGGAGCACCTTCACTCGTATTACCACCATAGATACCTGCAGTGATAGGCACAGTTACATAAGCAGAACCGAATCCAGTTGGGTCATACTGACCATTACCAGGACCGTGCTTAGTCATGAAGTTTTTCTCTACTAAGTCGTTAACAGATGTTAAATTATATTCTTTTTCTTCTGCATTTAAATCTCTAACGTTGTCGTATTGGTTCTTCGTATTAGCTCCACGAAGTTTCTTATCTACTTTCTTGAACCAAGCGTTGTTTAGTTCTTTACTGCCTTTATCAATGACAGCTTCTCCTTCAAGATAATCAAGAAGCATGAGGGTATCATTGAAACCTTTCATGTAATGATCGATTTCAGCTCGAGAAGTAAGGTCATTTGGATTTGTGTTGTACCATTGATTTCCATCGTTTGGACGTTCGTAGGCCATGTTCAATCCTAGTGCTTTAAAGTCACCGTTTGGACTTGTTTCAGCAGGTGATTGTAACATACCTTGTGCGAATGCTTCTAGGTCAGTACCTTCACGGTGTCTTGAACCACCTAAATAAACCATACGGTCATTTACGTGAGTCGTTTCGTGAGTGAAGGCTGAGATACCAAAGTCACTAATCATATCAGTAACCATAAAGAAGACTGAATCATCCTTATAAGGATTACCATAAATACGAGCTACAGCTCCCATACGCCAGTCAGTTGCATGATAACGACCTGTTGGTCCGTATAATTCACGGATAGGTGCTACGTCTTTACCACTATTCGTATGTCCGTATTTATCTGTGCTGATTCCTTTATAGTTTTGATTATCTAACACAGGAGTTGGTACCATGTTGTTGCTCTTAAGCAGTTGATTACGAACTTTATCTAATGATAAACGAGACCAGAAGTCTAGGTAATTTTGTTGACCTTTAGCGACTTTATTGATTTCAGCTTTGAATGCTTCGCGTTCTTCTGCAGTATTCTTACCGTATTTTTCAAAAGAACTGTAAGCCATAGTATTATATGTTGAGATTAAGAACATATGTGCATCTTTTAAATTCAGAAGCGGCAGAATCATCTTACCATGCATGTCGTTGTTTAATCCTTCGTAGGCTCTGTGTTTCTTATCAGCAAACTCAGGAGTTGTTGTCTTCGGTTCAACAATATATACATTATCTTTAGTTGCTTTTATGAACCAATCGTTTAAGTCTGTATCACTCGTGAAGAGACGCATGTTATAGTCTAAGAAACTGTTTAACTCGCCTATACCGATAACACCACCGACCGTTTCGCGATAAGCTTCTAAAGTTCTATCACCTTTAATGTTACTTTCTTTAGAACCAACCTTAATCAAGAAGTCTAACACACCAACATTCTTACCATAGAAGTCCGGTTTGAATAGCATTAATTCTTTAATATTAAAGTCATCAAATTTAACTCCGTAGTATCGGTTGAGGTAAGACAAACCAAGAAGAACTGCGGCCTTATTGTCATCGATTTTCTTAATTAAGGCACGTTTTGCAGCTTCATCAGTGTTAAGCTGGTGATCTTCATTTTCTACTAACTTCGTAACGAATTTATTAAGATTATCTTTAACATACTTGAAGCTTTCTTCTAAGTACAAATCCTTAATTGCATTGACTTTGTTGCCACCAGTTCTACCCAAGTGTTGGTAAATCGGGTCAGATTGCAATTCAACTGGACTCAATTTACTTTCGATAGCGCTGATTAAGTCAGCACGATCTTTAACAACCATGTTTGGTGTGTACACAACTTCACCAAGCTCAGCAACACTATACTCTTTTACTTGCTTAACTTGAGAGTCCTTAGGAGAAATCGTAAAGATATCTTTTGTCTTATCCGCGTAGTGAACCAAAATATGGTCAGCATCTGTAAGGTCTGTGACAAAGTCATTGCCTTTCATCGCAGTAACAGACAAGACTTCTTTCGTTAATAAGTTTGATCCAGCCGGAATCTTATTCCCTTGGTTGACAATCCATTCCTTGTTATAGAATGGTTGAAGTTTTTCAATGTTACGGTAAGCAAGCTCACGAGAAGCATTGTAATCTTGAGTATCCTTGTAAGTGTCAGATTTTGGTTTTACATTATTTAGTGTATCTGAAACAAGAGGATTGATAACATAATCATTAGCTGTAATTCCTAATGTTGCAATTTTCTTATCTGCTTCTTCTTGAGAAACCTCTTTAATTCTATCAGAGGTAGAGAATCTAAATGAACGCTTACCTGTACTTACATCTTTAACTATAAAGTTACGTTCTAAGGCATTGTTTGAGAAGTAACCATCATCTTCAGCGATATCTTTAGATCCATAGAATACTTCACCATTTTCAACTTTCATCATAGACACAGAGTCAGCAACTTTACCCCATGCCCAGTTTTTACTGATGAATCCACCTGTTTCAACAGGATCTTTTACTTTAATAGTTCCTTTTGTAACAGCATTACGGACAGCCCCGTATTTACCGATTCCGTTAGGGTCACCACTGTTGTCCGTTCTAGCAACAAGACCACCGATACGAGCTTTATTAGCTACCATATTAGCATCTACATAAGCTTTATCTATATTACCTTTCCAAAGCTCTCCGGCAATACCACCGAAATCCCAACCTCTGTTACCAACACCAGTAAGATTGCCGATGAATGCAACATTTGTTAATTGAGCTCCCGTATCTCCTTTATTAATAATACCAGCAATTCCATCTCTTCCAAGAATGCTACCAGTTACTTTAATATTTTCAACCGTAGCATTTTTAACAGTTCTAGCAAGAGCAGAAATATTGTCAATCCAAGGCATATTAATATCAACATTAGCCAAGTTGACATCTTTAACAGAACCACCTTCAATACCACCAAATAGTTGACGAGACATATTGTGGATTGAATAACGTTGTCCGTCAACACTTGATAACTTACCTTTAAATGTACCAGGAACATACTCTTTATTTGGAGTTGGTACATTGGACGCATTTAGATCTGCACCAAGTTTAAACTCACCATTTGGAGTTTTTTGCATATCTTCAATTAATTCTTTGAAATTGTAGTATACATTACCTTCTTTTGCTTTTTGTTTTTCAAAGTAATGAACATACTCTTCGCTAAGTGTGTTATCAGCATTACGTTGAATCAAATCAGGTGCTTTGGCAGTGACCTTATATAAGGTCTTGCCATCAACTGTGACTTCTTCAATCTTATCAACAGCCAGTCTTGTTGTTTTGTTATCATGAGTGGTTACTCGTAAATAAAGGGGAGCAACATCAGCTGGTTTTTCCGTAAGCAAACTAGTATCTGTTTCGTTACCGTCAGCATCCACACTCATCAAGCTGGTTTCTTTGATGTTCTTGATTTCAACTTTTTTGAGATCAATTCTTAGAGGTTCTTCATTCAGAACTTCTTCTTCATCACCCTCACCACGGTCATAAACCATCTTGGTTTCAAGTTTATAATCCTTGTAGTACTGCAAATCTGTTAAATTAGCAGTTAGGTCTTCTGGCGAAACATTCAAAGTTTTGACAATCTCATCACCTTTTTTCAGAGTTAGGGTGATAGATTTAATAGCTGCCTTACTTGGATTTTCTAGACTGTATTTAACATCTGAGGTACGTTTCAAATCCTTAGGTTCAACTGCTGTGATAGTCAATACTGGTTTTTCAAAGCTCTTGGTACCACGTTTCAAAATTCGGTCTTGAGGTGCCTCAATGACTTCCTCTGTAACTTTTGGAGCGTCTTCTGTTTTAACTCCCTTAATGGTATTAAAAGTCTTGGTGATTTTTTTCTGACCTTCTTTTCCTTCTTGAGCGACAACTTCTAAGCCTTTTTTCAGTTGATCATCTTCTTTAACAACTTCCTTAAATGGAATCTTTTCAAGACTTTCTTCTACAAGAGTTCCTTCAATTGGTTTTGTGCCACGACTTACCTGTTGGTTTACAGGCTCCTTGGCAACTTCTGTGCTAGTTGAAAGAACTTGGTCAGTTTGAACACCTTCTACTGTTTTATAAGTTGTTTTAGTAACTTGACTACCTTTTTCACCATTTCTTACGACAGTTTCTTCGTCCGTATACTTGGTTGGATCCTCAGTCGTTTCAGTTTTGTAGTCTAGGTCTGTAGTCGATGTTTCAACAAGGGTTCCCTCAGTTACTTTGTACTCAGGTAACTGTTCTTGTACAAGGGCTTGACCTGCTTTACCTTCCTCTTGGGTACCTTTTACTTCGATTGGAGCTTCTGGTAAGGTTGGTTGTGTTAAAGCTTGACCTTCCTTGCCTTCTTCTTGTGTACCTTTTGCTTCAACCGGAGGCTCTGGCAATTCTGGTTGTGTTAAGGCTTGTCCTACCTTCCCTTCTTCTTGCGTACCTTTAGCTACTTGGTGACTTGGTTCAGCTTGTGGTACTGGAGTTGGGGCAGGTTGTACCTCTTTCTTCGTTCCGACTGCAATGACTTGCGACACGGGATTTTGGACTACTTGGTTTTCGATGACTTCTCTAACTTCTTGACCGTTGACCATCGATACTTTAGTTACAAGACGACGCTGACCCTTTACTCCAGCTGTGACGATACGAGTCTCTCCTTCTGCTAGATTCGCATCTGGGCTTGTGACTGTTTCAAACGGAATCTCCACCAAGCTCTCTTCCAGTCTGGTCTGAGGATTCGCAGAAACTGGTTTTTCTTCAACAGCAGGAGCAAACGGAGTTTGTGCCACAGGTTTTTCTTCAACAGGTTCGGTAGTGATAGCAGGTTTTTCGACGACAGTTTCTGGCGCAACAGTAGGTGTTTCTTGAACTACTTCTGTTTTCTCGATTTTATTTGCACTTTGTTTTTCTACTGGCAACTGAGGCTGTTCAGCTGAAGCTGGTCTTGATGGATGGAGTTCCGCTTCCTTGAAGTAACCAATGTATTCATAGCCATCAATGTGGATAATCCCTTCAGCCAAGCCTTCATGTGTAGAGGCTGAAATAGTTTGGTTATAAGAAAGCAATTCTTTATTTTCAAATGCGAATGTGCCATAAGGTACAAAGGTGCTGGCTCCTAAAGAACCAATCAAGAGAACACCTAGAACCTCTTTACGACCTTTTTTGGACACCAAAAAGACTGCTAGCGAGGCCGTTGCCAAGCCAAGACCTGCTAATGCAAGTTCCTTACTTCCTGTGTATGGAAGTTGTTGACTGTTAGTTGCCTTCTTACGATAAACTACATAAAGAATATCATCATCTTGAAATTCTGTAGGAACTTCATGGTGAATCAGAGCTTTTTCAGACTCGGTCAATTCCTGCTCCGCCAAATAACGGTAATGAACACTATGAGTACCACCAACTTCATTGGCTTGAACCTTATCTACTGAAAGGGTACTGGCACCAAAAAGGAAGGCCCCGATGGCTACAGGACCTACCCCAACAGTTAGCTTACGAATCGAATATTTGGTGATTTTTTCTAGTTGTTGTTTTGTTTTTTTCATTCTTACGACTTTCTGATAGAATCTTGTGGATACTGCGCACGCGCACCTCCAATTAATTTTGGACGGCTAGCAAGAGCCGTTACATGGGCATGCCCAATTTCTCTCAAAAGAGGGCGAATCGGAACCTGAACATGCTTGACATGCATACCAATTGCAGTGTCTCCGATATCCAATCCAGCATGAGCCTTGATAAATTCAACCTCAACTGGATCTTGCATAAACTTGAAGGCTGCCAACTGACCTGAACCTCCTGCATTGAGAGTTGGAAGGACACTGACGATTTCCAGGCCAAACTGCTCTGCCACCTGATGTTCAACAACGAGAGCCCGATTGACATGTTCACAACCTTGAACAGCTAGATGAATTCCTTTTTCCTCTAGGATATCTAGGATGGTCTTCACAATGATTTCCCCAATTTCTTGGCTGGATTCCTTGCCAATCTGACCACCTATCACCTCACTAGAAGAAAGGCCCAAAACAAAGATAGATCCTTGCTTCAAATTGGCCTTTTCTAATACATCTTTTACAATCTGGCTTGTTTCTCTTTGAATGTCTTTTTCCTTCATACTTGATACCTCTTTTGTCATTATCTATCATATCGTTTTTTCTACGTTTTAGCAAGATAGACAATCTAGAAAGCTTGTTCAATTACGCATAAAACTCCCAGAATTGACTGGGAGTTAGCTAGTTTCTATTCCATTTATGTATATTTCAACTGTCGTACCTTTTGAGGGAATAGAATCAATCTTCATTTGGTAATCTTCTCCAAAATGAAGTTTGAGCCGTTGGTCAACGTTTTGAATACCAACTCCCCCACGTTTGAGCTGACTTTGACTACTATCGCTAGCATCTTGGAAACCAACTCCATCATCCTCAATGCGGATGACCAGTCCTGAATCCTGTTTCTGAACAGAAACTCTAATATGTCCCTGACCTTCCTTTTCCTTAATGCCATGGTAAAGAGCATTTTCTACAAGGGGTTGTAGGACCAGCTTAGGCAAGACTAGCTTATCAAAGGCAGGATTTTCATCAATCTCATATTCCAGCTTGTCTCCATAGCGTTGTTTCTGGATAAAGAGATACTGGCGGACATGGTTGATTTCGTCAGACAGGGAAATCAAGTCCTTGCCTTGATTGAGTGCCAAGCGGAAATATGTCGCCAAAGACTTGGTCACCTGAACCACTCGCTGACTATCCTGAAATTCAGCCATCCAGATGATGGTGTCCAAAGTATTGTAGAGGAAATGCGGATTAATCTGGCTTGATAAAGCTTGAAGTTGGTACTGACGGGTCGTTTCTTCCTGCCTGCGAATATCTGCCATCAGCTGATCAATCTGATCCAACATAGCATTGAACTGGCGAGTCACTTCTCTCAGTTCATAGGCACCATCTTCCTTGGCACGCAGATTCTGATTACCAGAAGCAATCTCCAGCATGGTTTCTCTCAAGTCATTCAGAGGAGCAATCCAGCGTTTAAGACTAAGCCACACCAAGCAGAGACAGGCAAGAAGAGATGTGAAACTGGCTCCAAGCAAGGTCCACAAGAGTTGATTCCTAACCTTGTCTAACTTCTCCAACGAAGACACACCAAGCACCGTCCAATCAGTTCCAGCAATCCTTTCCTGACTGACGTAGGATTTGTGATCTGGAGTATAGCCCTGCCCTGTCTCAATGTAGGGTTTCATAGCCTCCATTTCGCTAGACGAACTATAAACTGTGTGTTGAGGATGATAAACAAATTCATGGTTTTCATTGATGATAAAGGCAAAGCCCTGCTGCCCCAACTGGAGTTGGTTAAGATAGGCTTCCAGAGTTTCATAGGAAATATCCAAACGAAGCACGCCCAGATTAGCTCCCTTTGCATCAACAAGTTCTTGAGTGACAGAAATGACCCACTGACTATCTGATTTACGAGCTGGTGTCAAAACTGGCATGGCTCCCTGATGAATGGCCTTTTGGTACCAATCCTCAGCCATCATATCAGAAGAAGTTTTCATCTGCACAC
>SKEG01001245.1_pt1 | contig 20802 bp, 20 predicted proteins | sample 4826631 | NCBI WGS metagenome assembly SKEG01 (sample SAMN11008815, study PRJNA524170) | human gut metagenome | biome: Human fecal sample; material: Feces; isolation source: fecal sample from pouch patient p26, p34, p50 | host: Homo sapiens | place: Israel: Tel-Aviv | collected 2016-11-02
TGTCAGCGCCAGCGATAATAAGACGGTCACCATTTGGATTTTCCGCTCCACCCAACATGTTGTTTCCTTAAGGTTCTCACACCAGAAATGACATCAACATGCTGAGCAGAGAGGACTTTTACATGATAAAGCAAATGCGCCAGCAGGGCGCGTACATTGTCGATATTGCGACTCAGATTGGTTGCTCTGAACGAACGGTCAGGCAATGGGTTATACGGGCGGACGTTCCATGCTGCGTTACTACATCCAGCCCAAACGTAAAATGCGTCCGTCAAAAAGAACAGTTCGCTTCGAAACTCAGCCTGGATACCAGCTCCAGCACGACTAGGGCGAAGTTGAGGTGGAGGTTGCCGGGCAACGGTGCAAAGTTAACTTTGCGGTTAATACGCTGGGGTTCTCCCGCCGCTTCCATGTCTTCGCCGCACCAAAACAGGATGCTGAGCATACCTACGAATCACTGGTTCGCGCCTTCCGCTACTTCGGTGGTTGTGTGAAAACGGTGCTGGTTGATAACCAGAAGGCTGCGGTGCTGAAGAATAACAACGGGAAAGTCGTGTTCAACTCCGGATTCCTGTTGCTGGCCGACCACTATAACTTCCTGCCACGGGCATGCCGTCCACGCAGGGCCAGAACAAAAGGTAAGGTTGAGCGGATGGTGAAATACCTCAAGGAGAACTTCTTCGTTCGGTACCGCAGGTTCGACAGCTTCACTCATGTTAATCAACAACTGGAGCAATGGATAGCCGATGTGGCTGACAAACGGGAACTTCGCCAGTTCAAAGAAACGCCGGAACAGCGCTTCGCGCTGGAGCAGGAACATCTGCAGCCGTTACCGGATACGGACTTCGATACCAGTTACTTCGACATCCGCCATGTGTCCTGGGACAGCTATATCGAGGTTGGTGGTAATCGTTACAGCGTTCCCGAAGCGCTGTGTGGTCAGCCGGTATCGATACGAATATCGCTGGATGACGAGTTGCGGATCTACAGTAATGAGAAACTGGTGGCCTCACATCGCCTCTGTTCGGCATCGTCTGGCTGGCAGACAGTGCCGGAGCATCACGCCCCGCTCTGGCAGCAGGTCAGTCAGGTGGAACATCGACCACTGAGTGCCTATGAGGAGCTGTTGTGATGCATGAGCTGGAAGTCCTGCTGAGTCGCCTGAAAATGGAGCATCTGAGTTATCACGTTGAAAGCCTGCTGGAACAGGCAGCTAAAAAAGAGCTGAACTACCGGGAGTTCCTGTGCATGGCGCTACAGCAGGAATGGAACGGCAGGCATCAGCGCGGTATGGAGTCCAGGCTGAAGCAGGCTCGTCTGCCGTGGGTCAAAACGCTGGAGCAGTTCGACTTTACCTTCCAGCCGGGCATCGACCGTAAGGTTGTCCGGGAACTGGCTGGTCTGGCGTTCGTGGAGCGCAGCGAAAACGTGATCCTGCTGGGACCTCCTGGTGTCGGAAAAACTCATCTGGCCATAGCTCCTGGCGTGAAAGCGGTGGATGCGGGACATCGGGTACTGTTTATGCCACTGGACAGACTGATCGCGCCACTGATGAAAGCGAAACAGGAAAACCGGCTGGAGCGTCAGCTGCAGCAACTGAGTTATGCCCGGGTGTTGATCCTGGATGAAATAGGCTATCTGCCGATGAACAGAGAGGAAGCCAGCCTGTTCTTCCGGCTACTGAACCGTCGATATGAAAAAGCGAGCATCATACTGACGTCAAACAAAGGGTTCGCAGACTGGGGAGAAATGTTCGGAGATCACGTGCTGGCAACAGCGATACTGGATCGGTTGCTACATCACTCAACCACGCTGAATATCAAAGGAGAGAGTTACCGGTTAAAAGAGAAACGTAAAGCTGGAGTGCTGACCAAAAACACAACGCCAATCAGTGATGATGAAATGGTGAAAAGCGGACAGCATCAGTAACGAAAGTATCTTAGCGGGCATGAAAATGGCAAATAACGGTCAAACATCGTGGCGTTGACAGACGCTGCTGATGAAGCACAGCCGCAGTCGTGACCTTATGTTACAGATGGACAGGCTGGTTCAGCTGATACAGGACTCCCTGAATGAAGAACTGGCACAGGTACTGTTTCACTATCTGCTGAATGGCAGTGAACATGTGACGGTGACGTTTTTGCAGACGCTGGCGCAGCGTCTGCCCCAGCACGAGGACAACATTATGACACTGGCTGAACGCATTGAGCAGAAAGGTATTGCCAAGGGCATTGAGCGAGGACTGGCACAGGGGATTGAGCAGGGTAAACTGGAAGGGAAGCTGGAAGGGAAGCTGGAAACTGCCTGCAATATGCTGAATGCCGGAATGGACCGTCAGACGGTGCTGCAGATGACGGGGCTTTCAAATGACCAGCTGAATATGCTGAAACACTGACAATATTAGTCCGGAGCGCTTCCGGGACATTCGCACCCGGAGGCGGTTATTTATATTGTGTCATTCTCACATATTTTATTGCACTGGACGGGTGAGCCCTGTCCCTCACCCACTCCGTGAAGGTATTATCATTATATCGCCAGCAACCAGTTGATTTTTTTCACGGAAACAGCCGCTGCCTGAACAGGGATGATGGTCATTCACAGTGGTAAAATGTTTTCCGGAACCGCTTTTTGTCCGCAACGACATCTGTTCTGACGGGTTATGGCGGAATACTGCTGATTTCCCACAGCGTACTGGCTCCCCGTCGTACCGGTGAGCGTTTAATTTTCCCTTCCCTCTCCAGACACTGCAGGTAATGTCTGGCCTGATAAGCACTTACCCCTAAATGTTCAGCAACTTCTGAGGTTCTGAAGGGGGCATCGATTTCTCCGAAATAAGAAAGAATGTCATTCTTACGTTCATTCAGTGTTAACTTGTTTATTTTCATGCCGTTATTAACAGATGGTCAGCCTCCGGATGATTATAGTTCCTCTGGCGGTGATGCGTCCAGCTGACCGGGGATGATGTATGATATCCGGCGTTCTGCGAATGATGCCCCTCATTACTGTTCATTTCTCCTGTTGTCATTCTGCACAGTTGTTTATCGTCACGGGTGTATGCCGGTTCCCGCAACTGTGACTGCCACCATACCTTTCATCTTAAAAACACTCACCGGTGTGGTCCTGGTCGCTCATGCTGATGTGACTCTCCTCTGAGGCCGGGAAGCATGACGGTTTGCAGTAATAAAGTCCGCTGTCGCGCCACGGGTATTCATACAATACGAAAACAGGTGATGTACCGGATTTCCCTTTCTGTGTCCCGTATATTCAGAGTAAGCGACTCGTCAGAACCGTATTGATATTTACTGAGAGCTCAGATCAACTTTCCAGGGCAACAGATCGCGTACCCGGTTTGCCGGCCAGTCCTGGATATGTTCAATGACGTAACGCAGCCACTTTTCTGGCTCCACATTGTTCAGACGGCATGTGCCGATCAGCGAGTACAACACCGCCGCATGTTCACCACCGCTGTCGGAACCCGCGAACATCCAGTTTTTCCGGCCTACGGCCACTCCCCGTAAGGCGTTCTCTGCGATGTTGTTGTCGATTTCCACCCAGCCATTACTGCAGTACACGTTCAGTGCATCCCACTGTTTCAGCAGGTATGCGAACGCTTTTGCCGTATCTGAGTGACGCGACAGTGTTTTCATCTGTTGCTGTATCCAGTCATACAGTGACTGCATCAGTGGCGCGGCTCTGGCTTTTCTTGCCGCCAGACGCTGTTCTGCTGAACAGCCCCGGACCTCTGCCTCGATGGCATACAGTTCACCGATACGCTGCAGGGCTTCCGTGGTGATGTAGGTGGGCGCTCTTGCATGCACATCGTGGATTTTTCTCCGGGCATGAGCCATACACGCGGCTTCCGTTATTCTGCCGGATTCGTATAACGCCCGGTAACCACCGTAAGCATCGGCCTGAAGCACACCGCTGTAACCGGCCAGGTGATTTTGTGGATGGATACCTTTCCGGTCCGGACTGTACGCGAACCAGACCGCCGGGGGCATCTGTGAACCGGCGTTACGGTCATCACGGACGTAGACCCACAGCCGGGCTGTCCGGGTTTTACCGCTGCCCGGCTCCTGGACCGGGACGGGGATATCATCAGCATGGACTTTACCGGGCATCAGCACATACTGGCGCAGGACGTCATACAGCGGCTCCAGCAGTTCAGCAACAGCACCTGTCCAGCGCCCCAGTGTGGCACGGCTCAGCTCCACTCCCTGACGACGGTATATTTCTGACTGGCGGTATAACGGCAGATGGTCTGCATATTTCCCGGTGACAACATGGGCCAGAAGCCCCGCTCCGGCATAACTGCGTGCAATGGGTTTTGAAGGTACTGGTGCCTGCACGATATGGTCGCACCGGCAACAGGCCTGTTTCGGACGTTGTGTTTCGATAACCTTAAAGGCGCTGCTGATAAGCTCCAGTTGCTCTGACACATCACATCCCAGAGAACTGAGTTCACCACCACAGGCAGGACAGCATTCCTCTTCCGGCCGGATAACCCGGGTTTCACGGGGAAGTGAGGCCGGTAACGGTTTACGGGCTGAAGACTGGCGCAGGGCGGATGGCAGTACCGGGTCATATTGCTCACCCAGCGTTTCCGCCATTTCTTCCTGAAGTGCGCTGATTCGCTCCTGTGCTTCCTGTATCTGCCGTTCGGTTTTTGCACGAAGTTTTTCTGAGCTTTTACCGAACTGCATACGTTGCAGTTTCGCAACCAGCGCCTTCAGCCGGTTGATTTCGGAAGCATAAGCCGCCACCCGCTGTGAGAGCAGGCGGTTGTATTCAGCCATCTGGCGGATGGTGTCCTGTTGCGTCTGCAACAGTGCCCGCAGGCGGGCGTTCTCATGAGCAAGTGAGGTGTCCATATCCTCACTTTACAACGGGTTATATGCGGATTCCAGCGCGTTCCGTTCGTTTCGGGTGCTTCCAGTTGATACCTTCAAGAAGCATGGATAACTGAGCCGGAGTAAGGTGCACCTTGCCGTCACGGGTGACTGGCCAGACGAAGCGGCCCCGCTCCAGGCGTTTGGTGAAGAGGCACAGTCCGTCACTGTCAGCCCACAACACTTTTATCTGGTCACCCCGGCGTCCGCGGAAGATGAACAGGTGTCCGGAGAACGGGTCATCCTTCAGGACGTTCTGAACTTTTGATGCCAGGCCGTTAAAGCCATTTCGCATATCGGTGATACCTGCAACCAGCCAGATACGCGAACCTGCAGGGAGAGATATCATCAGTGGCTGCTCCCTTTTATTTCGCGGATAAGTGTCTGTAATAACGCCGGCGTCAGTTTACCTTTAAGCCTGAGAGTTCCGGCCGGCAGAACCAGCTCACAACACAGACTGTCGGACGGTGTATTTATCTGCTCTGGTTCCTGTGCGGGGGCCGGGATTTTATTATCCGGCTCCGGCGTTAACGTCACGGGAAGCAGTGCCGGCATATTTTTTCCGGAAGGCAGCAGGCCACCTTTCCGGTATTGATGGCGCCAGTTGAAGAGCAGGTTATCGTTGATTCCGTTTTCCCGGGCGATCTGCGCCACACAGGCTCCGGGCTGCAGTGACTGCTCCACTAAGGCGATTTTAAACTCATAAGGGAAGTTGGGCCGCCGGGGACGTTTTTTTACCACGGGGGCTTCGGATATAACGGTGCTTTCAGGACGTACGACTGGTACCGTGGAAAATTGTCCGTAAAGGCAGGCATCAAGTTCCTGCTCCGACATGCCTGCGGGCAAAGGCCACGAAAGGCCAGCTCTCCGAAAGCGCACGAACATACTACAAACTGTTGATTTTGGTACACCCAGGCGACGCCCGGCCACAACCCGGGGTAAATGTTCTTCAAAGTGAAGACGTAAAGCTTCAGTGATCCAGGTCCGGTGTTTCATACGATAGTGTCCATTAAAAATGATGGACATTATTTTTGTAGAGCCGGAGGAAACAGACCAGACGGTTTAAATGAGCCGGTTACTATTCAGAAGATTTAATGATTTGTGCTGTGTTCATCTTATTATTTTTAATGACTCATCGGGATATGTCATATCCTGCAGTGTTTTATTTGCGTCCTGTTGTGTTTCTGTGTCTTATATGTTCATACTGAAAATATAAATCAGTGTTTTATATCCGTGTTCTTAATTTCACAAATTAATGTTACATTGTTTATTTGGTTTTTACTTTTCATGAAAAATATAACTTGTTTTTTGATTTGTATCTAAATTTTGTCATAAATTAATAACAGTTACTCATTCCATTTAACTTGATTATAACGATCTTTTATTCTGCATATGAATAATATTCCAGTCATATATTCTGGTTATATTCTTTTTTGTGTTATATGATTCTGGTATTTTGTGATTTTGTAGATAAAAAGATCGTGCAATGTATATTTTTAAGTAAGAAACACCATGATAGTATTTGTGCCGTTGACGCAGGGGGAGACAGGTATCCTGTTGAATCTGAAGTGAAAAGGTTTCATTCCCTGCATGTTATTCGTGTGCATGGAGTGAATCAGAGATGAGGGAGCGATATCTGTATCTTGCTGACACCCCTCAGGGGATACTGATGTCCGGTCAGGTGCCGGAATATCAGTTCTGGTTACTGGCTGAGATATCGCCGGTACACAGTGAGAAGGTTATTAATGCGCTGAGGGATTATCTGGTAATGGGATATAACCGTATGGAGGCCTGCGGGCGTCATGGTGTGTCGCCGGGATATTTTTCTGGTGCACTGAAGCGGTTTCAGCGGGTCAGTCAGACGGTATACAGGCTGGTGCCTTTTTATTTCCCGGAGGCGGGTCATGAAGTTCACAGGGGAGAGTGATGAAAGGGCGTGAGCGGGTTTAATAAGTGCGGTTGATATTATTACGCTAATTAAAGCTATTTCTGTTAAGCATTAAGCATTAAGCATTAAGCATTAAGCATTAAGCATTAAGCATTAAGCATTAAGCATTAAGCATTAAGCATTAAGCATTAAGCATTAAGCATTAAGCACTGAATATTAACATCAGTTTCACCATCCGTTTCGCCACCCGGCACGAATGCGGTGACTGCATGCAGTCCGGTCAGAGTCAGTTCCGGGTGGGGATGGTGAATGAATATATAAAAGACAACGTGTATCTGTCTGTTCCGGAGGGAGTATGAAAATGCGGGCTGTGGCGGTGTTCACTGGCATGCTGACGGGAGTGTTATCAGTGACGGGTTTGCTGTCAGCGGGGGCATATGCCGCCGGGGGAGAAGGGAATATGTCTGCATCCGCGACGGAGACAAACGCCAGAGTATTCTCGCTGCATCTGGGGGCCACGCGGGTGGTTTACAACCCGGCCTCGTCGGGGGAGACGCTGACGGTGATTAATGACCAGGACTATCCGATGCTGGTGCAGTCGGAGGTGCTGAGTGAGGACCAGAAGAGTCCGGCGCCTTTTGTGGTGACACCACCGTTGTTCCGTCTTGATGGTCAGCAGTCGAGTCGTCTGCGTATTGTCAGGACGGGCGGGGAGTTTCCGTCAGACCGTGAGAGTCTGCAGTGGATTTGCGTGAAAGGCATTCCGCCGAAGGAGGATGACAGGTGGGCGGAAGGGAAGGACGGGGAGAAGAAGGCTGACAAAGTCTCCCTGAATGTACAGCTTTCAGTGAGCAGCTGCATCAAGCTGTTTGTTCGTCCGCCGGCGGTGAAGGGGCAACCGGATGATGTGGCCGGCAAGGTGGAGTGGCAGAGAGCCGGCAACAGGCTGAAGGGGGTTAACCCGACGCCGTTTTACATCAACCTGTCCGCGCTGACGGTGGGGGGTAAGGAAGTGAAGGAGCGTGAATATATTGCGCCGTTTTCCTCCCGTGAATATCCGCTGCCTGCGGGGGCATCGGGTAAGGTTCAGTGGAAGGTGATAACGGATTACGGCGGGACCAGTAAGCAGTTTGAGGCAGAGCTGAAGGGTTGAATACATAAGGTGATGACAGGGTAAGTGGCGGGCTGACAGATGCGTGATACTTCTTCAGGGCGGATGAAAACGGGGGTGACAGGGCTGGCGCTGGCTGTGATGGTGGCCTGTGTGATGTTTCGTGCGGAGAGTGGTATTGCGCGCACCTACTCCTTTGATGCGGCCATGCTGAAAGGTGGCGGGAAGGGGGTGGACCTGACCCTGTTTGAGGAGGGTGGGCAGTTACCCGGCATTTATCCGGTTGACATTATCCTGAATGGTTCCCGTGTGGATTCACAGGAGATGGCCTTTCACGCGGAGAGGGACGCGGAGGGCAGGCCTTATCTGAAGACCTGTCTGACCCGTGAGATGCTGGCGCGTTACGGGGTCAGGATTGAGGAATATCCGGCGTTGTTCCGTGTATCCGGAGAGGGTCGTGGTGCATCCGTGGCGGAGGAGGCCTGTGCTGACCTGACGGCGATACCGCAGGCCACGGAGAGTTATCAGTTTGCTGCCCAGCAGCTGGTTCTGGGTATCCCTCAGGTGGCACTGCGTCCGCAGCTGAGGGGGATTGCGCCGGAGGCGTTATGGGATGATGGCATTCCGGCTTTTCTGCTGAACTGGCAGGCGAATGCGGGGCGCAGTGAGTACCGGGGTTACGGGAAGCGTGTCACGGACAGTTACTGGGTCAGTCTGCAGCCGGGAATCAACATTGGACCCTGGCGTGTGAGGAACCTGACCACCTGGAACAGGTCATCCGGTCAGTCGGGAAAATGGGAGAGTTCATACATACGTGCTGAGCGGGGGCTGAACGGGATAAAGAGTCGCCTGACGCTGGGTGAGGATTACACGCCGTCAGACATTTTTGACAGTGTGCCTTTCCGGGGGGCGATGATGAGTTCTGATGAGAGTATGGTGCCTTATAACCTGCGTGAATTTGCGCCGGTTGTACGTGGCATTGCCCGCACGCAGGCCAGGATAGAGGTGCGTCAGAACGGCTATCTGATACAAAGTCAGACGGTGGCGCCGGGGGCATTTGCCCTGACGGACCTGCCGGTGACGGGGTCCGGCAGTGACCTGCAGGTGACGGTGCTGGAATCAGACGGGACGGCGCAGGTTTTCACGGTGCCGTTCACCACGCCGGCCATTGCGCTGCGTGAGGGGTACCTGAAGTACAACGTCACGGCGGGTCAGTACCGTTCACCGGATGATGCGGTTGAGCAGACGTCGCTGGGACAGGTGACGGTCATGTACGGTCTGCCGTGGGGGCTGACGGTGTACGGGGGTGTTCAGGGTGCGGAGCATTATCAGGCTGCGGCCCTGGGGCTTGGCTGGTCACTGGGGCGTCTGGGGGCGGTGTCGCTGGACACGACGCACTCCCGGGGGCAGCAGAAGGGACATGATTATGAGACCGGTGACACCTGGCGTATCCGTTATAACAAGTCGTTTGAGCTGACGGGGACGAGTTTTACGGCAGCGAGTTATCAGTACTCATCGGATGGTTACCATACGCTGCCGGACGTGCTGGACACCTGGCGTGATGACCGGTACACATACCGTCACACGGAGAACCGGAGTCGCCGTACCACGCTGAGTCTGAGTCAGTCCCTGGGGCAGTGGGGCTATGTGGGACTGAACGGCAGCCGGGATGAGTACCGTGACAGACCGCACCGTGATTATTTTGGCGCGTCATACAGTACGTCCTGGAACAATATCTCGCTGTCGGTTAACTGGTCACGCAACCGCAACAGCGGCGGCTATTACGGTGGCTGGTCGCGTACGGAAGACAGTGTCAGTATGTGGATGAGTGTGCCGCTGGGACGCTGGTTTGGGGGGACGGATAACGACATCAGTGCCACGGCGCAGATGCAGCGTTCCACGGGACAGGATACCCGGTATGAGGCCGGGCTGAACGGACGGGCATTTGACCGCCGGCTGTACTGGGATGTCCGTGAGCAGATGGTGCCGGGCAGTGAGAGCCATGCTGACACCAGTCGTCTGAACCTGACGTGGTACGGGACATATGGTGAACTGACGGGGATGTACAGTTACAGCAGCACGATGCGCCAGCTGAACGCCGGGATGTCCGGCAGCATGGTGGCCCACAGTGAGGGGGTCACCTTTGGTCAGCGGACCGGGGATACGGTGGCACTGATTGCGGCACCGGGCGTGAGTGGTGCGTCTGTGGGTGGCTGGCCGGGTGTGAGAACGGATTTCCGGGGGTATACGCTGGCCGGTTATGCCTCGCCATACCAGGAGAACGTGCTGACACTGGACCCGACGACGTTCCCGGAGGATGCGGAAGTGCCGCAGACGGACAGTCGTGTGGTGCCGACGAAGGGGGCAGTGGTCCGGGCCGGATTCAGGACCCGTGTGGGTGGTCGTGCGCTGGTGAGTCTGGCCCGTCAGGACGGAACGCCTCTGCCGTTTGGTGCGGTGGTGACAGTTGAGGGCGAAGCGGGTCAGGCTGCGGGCTCAGCCGGTGTGGTGGGAGACCGTGGTGAGGTGTACCTGAGCGGGCTGAAGGAAAGCGGTAAGCTGAAGGCGCAGTGGGGAGAGAACAGTCTGTGCCATGCGGATTACCGTCTTCCGGAAGAGAAGGGTCCTGCGGGGATATTTCTGACCCGTACGGTGTGTATGTGACGGGAGGAGCCGGAGATGAACGGGAGTATAAGGAAGATGATGCGTGTCACCTGCGGGATGTTACTGATGGTCATGAGTGGTGTGTCGCAGTCAGCGGAACTGACACTGGAGAGTCACGGCAGTCGCGGCGGGCAGTTACGTGATGGAGAGAAGCTGGCGACGGGGCGGATTATCTGCCGGGAGGCGCACACGGGTTTTCATGTATGGATGAATGAGCGTCAGGTGGACGGCAGGGCGGAGCGCTATGTGGTGCAGAGTAAGGATGGTCGTCATGAGCTTCGTGTCAGGACAGGAGGAGATGGCTGGTCGCCGGTGAAGGGAGAAGGCGGGAAGGGGGTGTCGAGGCCCGGTCAGGAGGAGCAGGTTTTTTTTGATGTGATGGCGGACGGAAATCAGGACATTGCTCCTGGTGAATACCGGTTTTCGGTTGGCGGAGCCTGTGTAGTGCCACAGGAATAAAGCGCAGAATAAAAACAGAATAAAAACAGAAGAAAAGACAAAGGCACAACACAGCATAAAACAAAAACAAAAACAAAAACAAAAACAAAACAGAAAACACAGAGAGTATTTATTTCACCGGATTAAATTAACTGAAATGAAATAAACACGAATTCACGGATGGCAGTGACTTGTATTCCGCAGAAGAGGCGGAGGGATACCTGCAACCCGGAGGGAGCACGCAGGGAATACAGGAAAGAATAAAGAATAAAGGAAAAATAAAAGACCAGAGAAGGAAAGCACAAAGCTGATTAACACAGGCAGTTAATCCGTGCTGGCGGTTTATTACATAAATATAAATCGGCCATCCGGATTTAATTTAAACAGTCAGAATCATTTAAATCAGAAATAAGGTGGAGGTTTTATTATGGGTAATCTGCCAGTGGGAAGTCGTGGTTTATATAAAGGGAAAAAACGCAGCGCCGGTATGAATGAATTACGTCATCCGGGAAGCACACAGATGACGCGCACTGGTCAGGCGCATCGCGGTGGCGAACACCGGCTGAACACGGGGCCACCGGACTGGCAGACCGTGGAATAAGGCATCACCGTGCACGTTGTCTGCGGCTTTATGAGCAAGCCCTGCAGTCAGAAACTTACTTATATGCAATGAACAGTCTCTGCTGCGGGTGCAGACATCTGTGAACGGTGGTTAATTTGGGGGAAGACAGCTTACTGATTCTGGGATGGATTAACAGAACACAACTGGCTTGCCCATAAGCACAACGAAGGCAAAAAAATATGAAAATAAAATATACAATGAAAATGGCGGCAGTTGCCAGCGTCATGGTCGCCGGAATCGCGACCGCGAATGACAACGTACTCAACGGGGTGGGGGGCGCTGATGGCATCCGTCTAGGCACCGCAACCGCGAGCGGGACGATCACCAACATGGAAAGCTGCACAGTAAATCTGACAATCGCTACCCCTGACGCTAAGATGAACCGGGCAGGGATGCAAGAAAACCGCGAAATCACTAAATTTAAGGTAGCGAGCAACGATTGCCCTACCGACACCTATGCTGTATGGTTTAAAGAGATCGATAACGTAGGCAACGGGATCGCACAGGGCAAAGTGAATACAAACAGATTTTACCTACGGATGGCATCGACGAACGGTACGGAAAGCCAAAAGGACATAAGCGTAGGGAACAAAACAGGCAAAGGCCTGAGCGGCAAGCTGGCCAATGGCGCATTCGAGGGGAAAATAACTTTGGCCCAAGACACGACCGGCGTACCCGTCGACGTCTATACATACAACCTCATGGCCGCAGTGTACAGCCAATAATGCTCACAACCGTACCGAACACCGACCGCCGCCCGCCGGCGGTCTTGCTTACCTCGCGGGAATCGACCTCGTCGCAGGCAACCAAGTGGCTGAACAACTGCCGCTACGGGCGGCGGGCTGCGATCGCCCGGTCTCCATGACAATCCGCCGGAAACGGCAATGGACAGGGCCAAAAGGAGGGCCCAAGTGTACTGCTACACCTGGTTGTCAGGCCTCACGGACGACGACCGCACACCGACGCCAGGGTCACGATAATCGAACGGGCAACACAAGAACTCAATACTGGGAACGGCTTTGACAACCCGCGATGACTAATAAAAAGCCCGACCACCCCGACGCACGGTAGTTGTGCGCTATATGGACAAATATCGCAGTCCTTACGGCGCACGTTCATTATGTGGCATGCGAAAGGCCCGAACGTCCCTCTCATGTTGTCAAGCCCAACGCGCTAATGAACCCTCCGACAACAATGAGCAAGTCACGCTAGTCTTACGAAACGTTCAGGTGACCTGAAACATTACGGTGAACACATCTTCAGTGACGTAGCGGTGAACTCATCTTCACAGAAAAGTTCCCAACTTTAGGATTGATGCATGTCTGTAAACCATGGCAGAAAACGACAATGCCGGATACACAATGGACGCTTGAGCAAAAAAGACAACATGTTGGCGCATAGCGGGCCAGTGGACTTTCCCGGATGGCGAACTGGAAAAGCACGATATCACCCTTAAATCCAAATCCATGCGCTACGGCCGAAAGATATCACCCGGGCCGAATGGAAGGCGCATGGACCCGCTTTCATGCCGGTCAGCGTATCCGGACTTCCGGAGGGTCGGGGAACAACTGCGACTGCCCCCGCTGACGAACCGGTTTCGTTATATCTGCCCGGTGGTATCCGACTGTGCTGCCGGGCAGCGCAACTGGCTGATGTATTCAGGGCGCTTCGCCATGCTGATACCTGATAACGTCTGGCTGGCCGTGAAACCCGTCGTTATGCGTGCCGGTACCGACACCCTGACACAGTACGTTCAGAACGAACTTAACGCAGCATGGCATGACGGAGCTGCTTTTGTCTTTACCAACAAAGCCCGCTCCCGGATAAAAGTTCTCCGGTGGGACAAACATGGTGTATGGCTGTGTACCCGACGACTGCACCGGGGAAGCTTCCGCTGGCCCCGGAAAGGTGATGGCACATGGCATCTCACACCGGATGAGTTTCACTGGCTCGTCTGTGGCGTTGACTGGCAACAGGTCAATGGTCACGACCTGGCTAAATGGCTCCCGGAAACACCTTCCGCATATACGCAAAATACAGCGATAACTCAGTGAAAAATAATGAATATCTATGCCTTAAGTGGTATACTCTACGGCATGGATATCTCCGCTCTCACCACGACAAATGACATCGAAAAACTGCGCGCAATGGCACTTGCCATGGTGCAAAAAGCCATGTCTGAGAATGCTGAAAAAGAGCGGGAATTACAGGCCAAAAGCCAGCGTATCCAGCTTCTGGAAGAAATGCTGAAACTGGTGCGTCAGCAACGCTTCGGTAAAAAATGCGAAACACTGGCCGGGATGCAGCGTTCCCTGTTCGAAGAGGACGTGGACGTGGACGTGGACGTGGACGTGGACGTGGACGTGGACATCGCCGAAATCACTGCGCAACTGGATAAACTGCTGCCGCCCTCTGTTGAAGAAGACGACAAAGCGCCCCGTTCACGTCCGATTCGTAAACCTTTACCGTCCCATCTTCCGCGTGTTGAAAAGGAAATCCTGCCGGTCACTGATCATTGCCCTGAATGTGACGAACCGCTGCGCCATATCCGCGATGCGGTGAGTGAAAAACTGGAGTATATCCCCGCGCACTTCGTGGTGAACCGCTATGTGCGCCCGCAGTACAGTTGCCCCTGTTGTCAGAAGGTGTTCAGTGGTGAAATGTCGGCTCACATCCTCCCGAAAAGTGCCGTTGAACCGTCGGTCATCGCGCAGGTGGTTATCAACAAATACTGTGACCATGCGCCCCTGTATCGTCAGAATAACATCTTCGCCCGCGCGGATGTTGACCTGCCAGAGAGCACGCTGTCAGATATGGTTGGTGCCGCAGGCGCGGCTCTGTCACCACTGGCGAAACGGTTACACACGAAACTCCTGACCCGCGGCGTGATACACGCCGACGAGACCGGGCTGCGTATCCTGGACACGAAAAAAGGCGGTAAATCACGTTCGGGTTATCTGTGGTGTTATGCCAGCGGAGAAAGAAGTGGTCCACAGATAGTCAGCTTCGACTGCCAGACCGGGCGTGGTCATGAACATCCTGAAAACTGGCTTCAGGGCTGGAGTGGGACGCTGGTTGTCGATGGTTACTAGGCTTACCGGACGATGGCGGGTAAAACGCCCGGTATTATCCTTGCCGGATGCTGGGCCCACGCCAGAAGGGGCTTCGCCGACCTGTATAAAATGAACAAAGATCTACAGGCAGCCATCGCGGTGAAAAAGATCGCCGGGTTGTACAGGCTGGAGAAAAAGATCAGCAGCCGTCCCGTGGAGAAAATCCGCCAGTGGCGACAGCGTTATGCCCGCCCGATACTGGAAGATCTGTGGTCCTGGCTTGAGGAGCAGGAGCAAAGATGCCCTCCGGGAGGTGCATTACACAAAGCGATCGTCTATGCGCTGGCGCGGCGTGTGGAACTGAGTCTGTTCCTGGAGGATGGCGCGGTCCCCCTCGACAATAACCCTTGTGAAAGAGCCATCAAAACGGTGGTCATGGGCAGAAAATCGTGGCTCTTCGCCGGTTCACGGATAGCGGGAGAGCGTGCGGCCCGGATAATGAGTCTGCTGGAAACGGCTAAGCTCAATGGTCTGGAGCCACATGCCTGGCTGACGGATGTACTGAAGAGACTGCCGTTATGGCCCGAAGATCGTCTTGAGGAACTGCTGCCACTGCCGGGGTTCACCTTCTCAGCTTAAGGGGCATAAATGCTGATCGGGAAGGGACTGTGACCCGCCCGATGACATGCCAGTCCCCCGGTAACTCCTGACGTCAGGACTTACGCGCCTGACACCGAAAACAGCGGGAGTCCGCTCACCACGCGGCTTCAGCGCCGTGAAAAACCCGAGTCAGTACTCGCCGCCCATACCGCCATTCCCCTGGTCAGTACTTCAACGCCCGTCGCGAACACCCTGCTCAGTACTTCAGCATCCGAGCGGATTACCCAGGTTCGGCTAACAGGCTGTGATCATCGCGTCAAGATGAGATGCCCGGAACGTCACGGTAAATATGACATGCCTGATAATGTCTTCATCGCTTATTACCAGTTTACCAAGCGCCGGGGCTTCGACACACTGACTCTAATTATGCAGGCTGAACTCAGGTCGACATGGCTTGAAGGATTCCACCCTCGTCTTTGTAACACAGCCTGGCCATGTCTAAGTTCTGCGGAGGTACAGACCTGGCGTATGGCTGTGTACGCGCCGTCTGCACAAAGGCAGCTTCCACTGTCACGTGCAAATGACGCTGCCTGGCACCTCACTCCCGACGAGTTTAACTGGCTGATTGCCGGTGCAGACTGGCATCAGGTTAAGGGACATGACCTGGCGAAATGGGTCTGGCAGAATGGATCTGAACTGCGCCCTGGAAACACGCAAAATACACTGCTACCCCAGTGAAAAATAATGAATATCCGTACCGGGAGTGGTATACTCCTCTGTATGGATATCTCCGCTCTCAACAACACGAATGACATCGAAAAACTGCGTGCTATGGCACATGCCATGGATACAAAAAAGTCATGTCGGAGAATGCCGAAAAAGAGCGGGAATTACTGGAGAAAAGCCGGCGCATCCAGCTTCTGGAAGAAATGCTGAAACTGGTTCGTCAACAGCGCTTCGGTAAAAAATGCGAATCGCTGGCTGGTATGCAGCGTTTCCTGTTCGAAGAGGATGTTGACACGGATATCGCAGAAATCTCAGCGCATCTGGACAGTCTGCTTCCCCGGACCGGGGACGAAGAAAAAACAGCAACACCTCCTGTTCGTAAACCTTTACCCTCACATCTTCCCCGTGCTGAAAAGGTTATCCCGCCAGCTGAGGAGCGTTGTCCTGACTGTGATGAACCCCTGCACTTCATTCGCGATGAAGTCAGCGAGAAGCTGGAATATATTCCGGCACAGGTTGTGGTCAGGCGCTATATCCGCCCGCAGTACAGCTGTCCCTGCTGTCAGAAAGTGTTCAGCGGGAAAATGCCGGCACATATCCTTCCGAAAAGTGCCGTTGAGCCATCGGTCATCGCACAGGTGGTCATCAGTAAATATACTGACCATCTTCCCCTGTATCGTCAGCAGCACATTTTCGCCCGGATGGGTGTGGAGCTTCCCGTCAGTACAATGGCGGATATGGTTGGTGTCGCCGGAGCTGCACTGTAAGCGTCAACGGAGCACCGTATTGACGCTTATTTATTGGTGAGTACTACGTTCCATGGCAGGAGTTCGCCAACTCGGTTGGAAGGCCATTCCGGCAGTACGCTCAGAATATGGCGCAGATACGCTTCCGGATCGATACCGTTCAGACGACAGGTACCGATCAGCCCGTACAGCAGTGCTCCACGCTCGCCGCCGTGATCGCTACCGAAGAACACGTTTTCTTTCCGAGACAGACTGCACGAAGCGCTCTTTCCGCTGTGTTATTGTCCGCCTCCGCCAGACCGTCATCACAGAAGTTGCACAACGCAACCCAGTGCTTCCTGATATACCGGAACGCATCTCTCAGACGGCATTTTTTCGATAACGTGTGTTCTTTCTCCTGCATCAGCTTATACAGGGAAGTCAGTAGCGGTTTACTCTGCATTTGCCTGACCGCCAGGCGTTCAGACACCGGCAACCCGCGTATTTCGTGCTCAATGGCGTACAGTTCGCCGATTAGTTTCAGTGCTTCTTCCGCCGTCGCGCTTTTGGTACTGATATATACATCGTGGATTTTGCGCCGCGCATGAGCCCAGCATCCTGCTTCCGTCAACGCGCCGCCTTCACGTTCGGCACTGAACAGCCGATCGTAACCTGCGAACGCATCTGCTTGCAGGATACCCCGGAAGGGACGAAGGTGTTGCTCCGGATGTAATGAGATGGTCACCCCTGAACCGCCCCGGGAATCCTGGAGACTAAACTTCCTGAGAAAGAGGTAAACAGGATGACTAAAAATACTCGTTTTTCCCCCGAAGTCCGTCAACGGGCAGTCCGTATGGTTCTGGAAAGTCAGGGCGAATATGACTCACAATGGGCGACAATTTGTTCCATTGCCCCAAAGATTGGCTGTACACCGGAGACTCTGCGTGTCTGGGTACGCCAGCATGAGCGGGATACCGGAGGCGGTGATGGCGGGCTCACCACCGCTGAACGTCAGCGTCTGAAAGAGCTGGAACGTGAAAATCGTGAACTGCGCCGCAGTAACGATATCCTTCGCCAGGCTTCCGCTTATTTTGCGAAGGCGGAGTTCGACCGCCTCTGGAAAAAGTGATGCCACTGCTGGATAAGCTGCGTAAGCTGTACGGGGTCGGACCGGTATGCAGTGAACTACATATTGCCCCGTCAACTATTAGACGTCAACTAGTTTTGCCGACTCGCGCCAACTATACTGGCCGCACCCTTCAGTGCGACATCAAGTCGCGCTTGTTACTGCCTTCGCTGTCTTTTTCCTGTAGCTTTCACCTTTCAGTTCGAACATATATCCGTGATGGATCAGCCGGTCTGCCGCCGCCACCGCCATAGTCTCATCCACGAAGATGCTGCCCCACATGCTGAACGGATGGTTACTGGTTATCACCAGGCTCCCACGTTCATAGCGATGCGCTATTAACTCGAACAGTACTCCCGTTTCGGCGCTGTCGCGTTTGACATAGCCAAGATCATCCACCACTATCACCCGGTAGCGATCCAGTTTCAGTAGCAGCTCATTCAGTTTCAACTGCGCTCTGGCTTTACGTAGTTCCTGCAACAACTCTCCTGCGCTGTAGAACCGGGCCCGGTAGCCCTGGCCTACTACGCCATCCACGATCGCTGCCGCCAGATGGCTTTTCCCCAACCCGCTGGCTCCGAACAGCAGAACGTTTTCTCCTGCATCAACCCAGTCTGTCGTTTCACAGAGTTGCCGGAACTGAGCTCCATTCAGTTCCGGCACCTGACTGAAGTCGTATTCGCTTAGCGTTTTGGCAACTGGCAACCGGGCCTCCTTTTTATAACGACGCAGTTTTTCACTCTCGCGCCACAGGAGTTCTTCATTGCATAGCGTCAGAAGATAGCGCGATGGTGTCCAGCCTTCTGCCAGTGCTCGTTTTTCCAGAGCGTGCCATTCAGCTCCAACTCGTGTCAGGCGTAGTTTACGCAGGCTGCGTTCAAGGTGATGGATATTGCTCACTGCGAACCTCCCTTGCCACGCAGTAGTTGCTCATAACTGCTCAGGTTATGCTGTTTCACATTGACTACCGGCAACGCCTTTTCCTTTATACCCAGGAAGCGCATCAGCCGGTGCAGATCCACGTTTCCCGGGGTATTCAGCATCTGCTCCATACCTTTTGCCACGACTGAGATATCGTCGTATCCTGCAGCCAGTTTCAGAGCATGTACCATCAGCCTGCCTGCCATGTCGGGTTCCAGATGATTACATAAGCGACGCCACAGCCTCCGCCATTCATCGTCTGGCAGGATGTCATTTCTCAGCGTTGCATGGCAGAACGCACCGGGCTTTTTTGCCAGACTGTCGATCACATGTCGGAAGTCGATACGACGGGCCCGCGTCTTCCCTTTTTCTGGTCTGACACGTGGGCAGCTCATGACCTCGCTGCTGCCAACGTAACAGCTCAGACGATCGTCCCATAACCGGACCCGTAACAGTTGACCTACAAGCCGGGAAGGTACGCTGTAGACGACGTGCTTCACATTGATGGTACTGCTGCGGCTAACCCTCACAGTCAGCTCATCATAGTCAGCACTGCGACGAAGCGGCAGCGGTTTCAGATGAAGACGTTCTTCCTTGACCAGATCCTGATTGTTACGGTTGTGCCGCATAACCTGCTGAGTGATGAAGGCCTGATATTCTTCTATGGTGCTGAAGTCGTTACTGCCCCGCAGTATCAGCGCCTGACAGATACGCCTTTTCAGATGTCCGTGGGCACTTTCAACCGAGCCATTTTCGTGGCCCCGACCGGCATTATTGTGTACGCCCTGCATTCCGTAGTGCTGACAGAGAGCAGCATAACGCTCAGTCAGCTCGCGGCGTCCATCTTCGCCCTGTTGTTTCCATGCTGCCCTCAGGCTGTCCGTTTTATGTTCTACCGGCACTCCGCCCAGTTGTCCGAGGGCTTCCTGCAGACCTTCAGCCAGAGCAGAGAAGCTCTCACCACCCAGCACAACCCGCATCCAGCTCCAGTGGCTCCATTCCAGACGGAAGTGATACAACTTATGCGCCAACAACTTACCGGCGATGGTGACAACTACACCTTTCAGTTCAGTAAAGTCCGACAGACCTCGCAGACCGGGCTGATGTCGCTGGCGGAACATGACCTCCTGCTCTGCACCATACTGTAGCTTCCATTCGCAGACCCGCCGTTGCATTGTTCTTCGAAGGCTGTTGGGGTACTGGCCGGGATATTTATCCTGTAGCATCTCCAGCAGAGTTGTTGGTGTCAGAGCCGGCCTCTCTTTCAACAGAGGAACAAGCATGCTGTCCCACACAGCTTCCAGAGGATCTTTGCGTGTGCGCCAGTGCCGAACACTGTTTTTTGCCCACTCTCCTTTTTCGATCCGACGACCAGAACGGACTGAGATACCAGCCTTCATGGCCGAGATATGCTGAGTTATACCTTTCTTACGCTGAGTCATATAGTAACTGACCTGAGAAGTATTGAACGTCACGCCATTTCCTGTTGGATCATGTAAATGACACTCAGGTTACAAAACCGGCCAGAATAATCGGCGCCAGGCGGACTGAGTTATTGTCGTCTCATAGTCAACGTATTACCACTGTCAGCAACAGCGACATCATCCTGATAAACGCAGTGCCCGTGCGCAGCGCGATGACTGGCTGAAGAAAGAGATACTGCGCGTATACGATGGGAATCATCAGGTATACGGTGTGCGTAAAGTCTGGCGTCAGTTGTTACGGGAAGGAATCAGGGTAGCCAGATGTACAGTGGCGCGCCTCATGGCGGTTATGGGACTTGCCGGTGTTCTCCGGGGTAAAAAGGTCCGCACTACCGTCAGCCGGAAAGCCGTTGCCGCAGGCGACCGCGTAAACCGTCAGTTTGTGGCAGAACGTCCTGACCAGTTGTGGGTGGCTGATTTTACTTACGGTGTGCCCGGAGTTCAGGGCGGGCATGGATGCTTAAATGAACCGCGAGTCTGTCTGGAATATTGAACCGGTAACTCACGATGAGAAACCCAACAATCCCACCGGGTGTGACGGTGGAGAACCTGAGC
>SKEG01001254.1_pt1 | contig 20732 bp, 16 predicted proteins | sample 4826631 | NCBI WGS metagenome assembly SKEG01 (sample SAMN11008815, study PRJNA524170) | human gut metagenome | biome: Human fecal sample; material: Feces; isolation source: fecal sample from pouch patient p26, p34, p50 | host: Homo sapiens | place: Israel: Tel-Aviv | collected 2016-11-02
GAATACGAGTGGAATCAAGTAGAAAACAAGACCCATCATCTTGCGGAAATGGCGACGGCCACATCTCCGCTCTCGTTACGCTCATCATTATTTTCAGCCTCCGCGGAAAGCTGATTGAAATCAAGCGTCATCTGATCGGTCTGAGCATTGTGTCTTTGCTATTCAAGAGCAGTCACTGGCCCAAGGCGTCCAAGTCCAACCTCCTTTGACGAGAACCCCGTTGCGCTGTTGCCCGAGGCAAACACCAAGACGAGACCATCATTACGGTACGCTCACGGAGACATACGATTATCAACATCCCTGTTGGCCTTCCGCTGTTTGGTATGGGTGAGACCTAGATAACTTTCTCTTTAGCTCTCCGTCTTCACTTTCCATATTCTCGACCATGTATCTGAAATCTCTATTCTTCTACTCTTTCTGAACACATAGAAGGCATTGGCGAAATACAAAACCGCGTATGCCAGCAGAATAACAGCGTCAGAAAAACTGGTGCTTTGCGACAGAATGGCGTCTCCACTCTGCGCTTCCGAACCAAGGAAATAGATGGTGTCTGTGATTGTATGCAGGAACATGGTGATCCAGATATCGCCTGTTCTCAGGTAGATAGCGGCGAACAAGAAGCCTACACCCGTCGCATAAATGACTTGGAACAATGTGGTGACGGGATTCGCTCCGGATAAAATATTAAAACCATGCCACAGCCCAAAAAGAAGACTGGTAAACACAACAACCGGTATAACCAATCGTTCGCGTTCCTTGCTTCTCATGACAAGGGAAATCGGAATGACTCGGAGCATGATCTCTTCGCAGATTCCGGGCTGCATTCCCATCAGTAGTGCCACGCCGGGATTTCCATAGCTTTCATGTTCCAGTATCTCTGAAATCAAATTGAATGCACCTATTGCCAGCACACTCCACCCGAGAAGAACAAACTCGCCAAATCTTCTTGCATTGAAGAAACCCCGCAAATCTTTTCTGAATATGAGCCAATACAACAACAGAACGACTATGTGGGACACCATCGTAATCACTGTGGAAATTAGTCCCATATCTCCCATATATGCGCGATCCACTGAGCCATAAACAACCATGGCCGCGACTCCACCAGTGATAGCTTCAATGAACGTTTCAACTATTCCCGCCAATGCCATGGCAGCAGCCGCTACAACCAACGCATGCGCAACAGGATGCGTTTCAGACCAATTGCATTGCATTTCTCTTCTCACAGGTCACATCTCGCCTAAATTATTCTTCTGACCGCACTCATTTCGGCATTATTTTTGCCCAAAGTCATGTTGGCAATTCCATTTTTCTTCTGCCACATCACTTAACTCCCGAAGTGCTTTTTTGCATTTACACTGCTTCTATTCGATATCACATGAAATGTATGAACTGCACGCGTGCGAATATCTTATACCCCCTAATATTATCTTTGAAGCTGATCTCTGCACCGTTCAACACGCAAGGAAGTCTTGAAATCCTGATATGTTCCAGGACCTCCCTGATTCAGATTCGTGTATGAACGACAGTCGATCGGTCAACGGCCGCCCTCACCTGCAGCATGACTTCAGATGGCCGGCTACGCTGGATGCGGTAGGATAAATAAGGGGTTCCTGGGGGAATTTTGCCGGAAGCAACGTACGAGGAGCTTCCTGCCACGAAAAGAAGAAATGAGAGCGAAACATGACACTTGAAACTGACAGACTCATTCTGCGCCGATGGGAAGAAAACGATGCGGAGGACTTATATACATACGCTAGCGATCCCGATGTGGGACCGATCGCCGGATGGCCCGCACATCAGTGTCTAGACGAGAGCCGGGACGTGATCAGGAATGTTCTTAACGGCAAAGAGGCTTATGCCGTCTGTCTGAAAGAAGACGGCAAAGCCATCGGCGCAATCGAGCTGAAGCTGAATGGCCATACCGATATGACCGACCGGGATGATGAATGCGAGATGGGCTACTGGCTTGGGAAACCCTTCTGGGGACGGGGCATCATGCCGGAAGCCGTGAAGGAAATGCTCCGCCATGCCTTCGAGGACTGCGGCATGCGCAAAGTGTGGATCGGCTACTACGAAGGCAACATCAAATCCAAGCGCGTCCAGGAAAAATGCGGATTCAAGTACCAGTGGAAAACGCAGGATGTGGATGTTCCGCTGATGCACGAAAAAAGGACAGGCAATGTGAGCCTGATGACAAGGGAAGATTGGCTTTCAGGAAAGTAAATCGGTATTTGTGCGAAGAAGAACAGATGTTCATGACGCCAAATACTAGGTTCACAAGGAGAACGCAATATACGCGCTAGCAGCGATAGAACCGAATCCTTTACTCCGTGACGGTGCATATGGCATCGTTATGAGGGATGTGCAAAAAGCGCACAAGGGTATTCATCATTAGGGGATAAATCTGCTCTGTTATAGTTGTATCAGATTAGGCACGGCAACAAAATGTCCGTCACTACATAGGGTTGCGCACTCCATGGCTCAGATTCAGTGATGTGGAGCAGGCAACCCCATAAGTATGGTGTGCGACATTGGGGAAAGGCTAGTCATGCAGCAGGAAGACTTCGACGGCGATGTGCCCATTGTTCGGTATGAATTATCTTTCCCGAAACAGAAGCTGCTACTAGGTTTCAATGAAGGCAGCTCCGCAAAGGACAAATCATCCGACACATCGGCAAGCCAAGCATATTCAGGAATCACTGAGCAGCTATCTGAAAGCATCAAATGGGAGTCACATGTAGATGCCGCAGACAAAATCGACTATATCGTTGCAGTCAGTAGTGGCGTCATCACAGGCTTAATTGATTCTTTCTTCACTGGCGAGTTTTCCTTTGACCACGCAAACGAATGGGGCACAGACAAAGTCAACCGAATAGTAATGAAGACCGCCCGAGCGGAAGGATACGAGGGAGATTCCCTCAAGGGTGCGATCAAGAAACTCGAAGATAATCACAAACTCGCAGCGGATGGAAATACCAGCAGCTTCGGAGGTGGCAAACAGCATCATTTCCGCGACTTCACGCATCATTTCGGCATTGGCGGATTGGCAATGTCGATTTTCACCCAGTTCACTGGCTTGTCGGTCGGCACTGATACGGCAGGAAATCTAATTGTGGTTCCTATTCATGAATCAGATCGGCAATATCTGGGAAAGAATTTCCACGAGAAAATCGTTTTCGGAACAATCGGATGGTTCTTCCATATGGTGAGTGACATGGCCGGCTCAAGTGGAGCGATCGGCAGTGGTACCGGCATTCCCGGGCCGCTGCTCTCTTTCATGAAGGAACTGTCAACGCTTCCGTTCTTCAAGAATTCCGAAAATGGAGGGACAGGCTTCAGACTATGGCTTTCCAGATTATTCAACGGAACTCTTCTCGCAGACCATGATGCAGATGGGAGAATCGTCAAAGGCACCGAGAGACGATTCAATCTTCGCATGGAAATCGGCATGTTCGGCGAATTGGGAAGACAAACCATGCCTGTGCTTGTCAACCAGTGCATCGTACGAGGGTTTTACCTCTGCCGTAGACTTTCTATGGAGATCGCCGACCTTGACGTCCGAGGCATCGGCGATCTTAACCACATAGCGCCTGAAGATATCCTGCCTTGGAACACCCCGGCAATGCACCGCATGATAACTGTCTCCAGCGGGGTATTCACCGCTGTTGATGTTGCCGATGCCGCCGTACGTGCGATGAGGAGCAAAGATCCAGTACAGTTCCTGTTGCGAATCAACTACATTGGAATCGCAACTTTTGTAGTGGCCTGCGTCGTCGATGCCAGAACCACGTTAGCGAACGGGAGGCTGAAGGATGGAGAAAGACCGGAGGACGCGTATGAGCACGAATTGTCAGATCTCGGCTGTTTGAAACTCGATTTCCAGAAAGCACGCATCCTCCACTCGCTCATGCGGCAGATTGTGCTGTATGACATCGACTGCGAGAAGCATGACAAGCGAACGGCTAAGAAGAGAATGTGGCTTGACGAATGGAGCGGCAAAATCGCTGAAACGGTCGGTCTCATATGGACCGCAGATACTGGATATTTCATGGACGACGAGTCCTTGTATACCGAGATCAAGATGCTTCGCAAAGACGGGGATGATGCATGGCTATGGCTCGTGGCGATGGAACTTATCAGATTCAAGCCCTATATCTTCCTACATGGCGACAATGATAAAAACTACAAAGGGCTTAAACTCTGCTCGAATTACATCAACAAGGTATTTTGCTCGCAGCAAGAAGCTATCAGCGCCAAAAGCTTGCAGAAACTCAACAAAACAGTGAACAATACAAGCGACATGCTCAATGGGGCAACAACGAAGCGAGTAGCCGGACTCGCCGGCACGGCCATCATCGCAGTCGTCACAGCCGGCACCGCATTCTATCTCGCGCCGTCAATCGCCCCTGTACTCGCGGCTGCGCTCGGAGCTGAGACCGCGTCCCTTTCCGGAGCAGCGCTCACCAGCGCAAGTCTGGCGTTCCTTGGAGGTGGTGCAATTGCCGCCGGAGGCGCGGGAATGGCAGGCGGGACAATGCTCATCGCAGGTGGCGGAGCTTTGCTTGGCGCGGCCGGTGGGTCGGGTCTATCCGCAGCTTCGTCAATGGCACTCGCAATGAACGGAAGCTACGTTCTTGAGGAGTGTGCAAAACTGGTAGGCTTTTGCAAGGAAGTGCTCATCAACCGATACGATGATTTTGCCTCCGTCAATGGAATCAACACCACGCTCAGCATGCGAATAGTCGAGCTGGAAGCGAGAATTGAGTCAATCAAACGTAATATCTCCGATGATGCAGCCTTTGAGGAGGAAGAGAAAATCGAAGACGACGAGCTTACGCCGAAGAAAATGCTCAAAGTGCTTAATCGCAGTCTCAAGTACATGAAGCGAGGCAATGCAGAACTATCGAAAGCGCTGAAAGCCGCAGGAGAACGGAACAAGCAGGCACGTCTTGGCGCATAAGATTGAAACACCATCTGTCCTACGGAAGTTCAATAAACCCTGATACTTCACAAGAGACCTACGATCAACAGCAAACACAATGGCTACTCTCCCGTCTGGAAATTCCTATTGACGTGAAGGACCAGCTTGGGCTTGCTCGTCACATTTCCATCAGCCGTCTCCCGCCCGCCTGAAGTGACCGTCATAAAGTTGCCGAATGAAAGATCATGCAGCTCCCGGCTTGTCAATCCCGTCTCCTCGCTAACGGTGTTCACAGAGATTCCTTTCGCACGATTCGTGCTGGCCACAAAGCCAAAAACCTGTGATTTCTCGGTATCGATACCATCAGACTCAGCCGTTCTATACCCCATACTGGTCAGTCGGGAACACATCGAACGGTATTCCCAATCCGTCAACCTTCCCAATGCGTGCGCACGGTATGCCATTGCCATGGCAGCCACACCAAAATATTTTTTCGCCTTGAAGATGTCACCAATCAAGGCATGATGCGGAACCAGAGCCTTCACCCTGCGTTCAGGCATTAATAGATTGGAAGCGAACTCATGCGCTTCCTTCTCGATATCACGAGTACCTGCATCAAGCTCGCTCATCGACGCTTCGTGCATCACGAGGTGACCAATCTCATGTGCAATATCAAAACGAACACGTTCCGGGGTTTTATGCGCATCAACCGCAATATATGGTTGCCCATCAAACACGAAGCTGAACGCATCAACTTCCTTGCCTACGGAAGGCAGGCAAAAAACACGAATACCGTGCGACTCAGCCAAGCTAACCATGTTGGGAAGAGGGTTCTCCCCATAACTCCAATCGCCGCGCAACGCCAAAGCCGAAGCTTCAGGAGGCATCTGCGCCATTTGCTCCATCGGGAGATCGCTGTTCGGAAGACGGAAATGGCTTTCAATCCAATGAAATAGCAGTAAGGCACTCCTCCCATGCCCTATGGCGGATTTGCGTTGCCGTGCGGTTGATTTACGCAACGAGCGGAACCAAACCTGCGTTTCGGAAAGATCCTCAATGGCCGGCTCGGACGGATGAATAGTGAAAAACGAAGGCATGACCTTCAACGCTTCTGCTAAAGCAACTGTTTTAGATTGAGGTGCACCGTTCGTTTCATAGTTCGTTACCGTACGGGGATCAACGGATATCAACTGAGCAAGCTGAACCTTGCTCAAACCTGCTGTTTCGCGCGCGCAACGAATACGAGTGGAATCAAGTAGAAAACAAGACCCATCATCTTGCGGAAATGGCGACGGCCACATCTCCGCTCTCGTTACGCTCATCATTATTCTCAGCCTCCGCAATAGCTGCATTCCAAGAAATTTCACCGAAGATAAGACGCTTATCCCAGCCCACAATCCTACACTCGTTCTGATCAGCGATTGGAAGCGACACCTCCAGCGAAACTCGATCATCAACTCGTTTATAGACAATCAACCAAAACGTTTGTGGACGTGAGGAAGCCTCCGCGGAAAGCTGATTGAAATCAAGCGTCATCTGATCGGTCTGAGCATTATGTCTTTGCAATTCAAGAGCAGTCACAGGTCCAAGGTGCCTAAGTCCAAGTTCCCTTGACGAGCGCCCCGTTGCGCCGTTGCCTGGGGCAAATGCCAAGACGAGACCATCATTACGGTATGCTCGCGGAGACATACGATTATCAACATCCCTGTTTGCCGTCCACCTATCCAAGGTATCGATCTCCGCTTTCACTTCTGACACGAACGTGTGATAGAAACCGGAACCTTCCGCACTTGCCTGCGCATGAATGTGATCCGTTTCAATGACCGGCCGGAGAGCCCTCATCGCGGCGGAAACTACATACTTTGCAGAAAAACCGAAGATACGCTGGAATTCCCTATACGCATCTTCTCCTTCAAAGCACCGCACTTTACCTGCAAAATCAGGTTGAACAAGCGCCATAAATCCTCATTTCTTTGTACAAAACAGGAAATCTGTATTTATCGTAGCATACCCAGCAAACAGATATGGACAAGATCCATATCTTCGAAAGGATCCTTCGTCGTAAGCAGCGTCTGCGACTGCCTTCCGACGTATGGCTGCAGAATCGCAAGAACTTACGGTATCTCATGAATTACGGAATAGTACAACGGTCAAAATCAAGACCGTCATCACGTATAATCCAGTCACGCATGCCACTCACTCCACGCCATGGAACGCCGAATTCCGATTCACGGAATTCTTTTGACGGTTCCTTGACATGCTCCCCTGCTTTGGCAATCGCCATGGCCACGGCATTTCCGCGAAGCAATCACCGTACACCGGAACGTGACAGTGCCCTCGAACGTATCCGAGGGCACCATACGTTTCTGATTACCGGACTCCTATGCCTCTTCGCGGGCGTCTTCGACAAGCTGGCGAATCAGGTTCTCGTCACGTTGGCGAATGACCGCCTGCCCGGTCTCGCCGGTCCACTCGTAGAAGCCCCGACCGGTTTTGGCCCCCAGATCGCCAGCCTGCACCTTGGCTTCCAGCAACGGGCTCGGCTCGGTGCCGTTGTCCATGTCTTTGAGCAGATAGGTGCTGACGTTGTAGAACGTATCCAATCCGCCCAGGTCGGCGCTGGCGACCGGTCCGACCAGATTCCAGCGGCGGCCGAGACTGTATTTCACCACGGTATCGATGGTTTCCGCGTCGGCGATGCCTTCGTTCATGATGTTGAACGCTTCGCGCAGTACGGCGAGTTGCAGGCGATTGTTCGTATATCCCTGACCATTGCAACCTCGCAATCCTTGAATTGTTCATACGGACATCATCGTCCGCCAACGTCTTGTAGCCTAAGCCGCGAATCTGAACGTTTCATAAGAGCCCGCCTTCGTAAAGGAAGAACGTCTTCGGCTTCCCATCCGCATCCACGTGGCGTTCGGCCCGTCTGAGAGCGATCTGCAGGCACGAAATCACGTATCGATTCGTTCCATTCGCGTCAAGGCCTTGTTCCGGTACACCAAATCCTCGCGAACCGTGAAGCCAAGCCTCTCCCGGAAGGCATTTGCGAATGGTTCGTATGGCCCGCGAATCATCAGGTCTTCGTACGGGTCCGGATGGGTATGCTGAAGTCAAGTCCGCCAGAGATACCGCGAGAGAGGCATTATGGGAACGGTTGCAAGACAAGTGGTGTTTGGTGTGTGCATGGTGTTGGCTTTCGCATGCGTCTGCTATGCGTGGGCTGTATTCAAAACGCATTCCGGCACCAACTTCTGGATGGTCTGGGTCGTGTTCGCGGTGTTGTTCGAAGCGCTCGGGGGCGGTTTCCTGTTCCACTGGTGGGACGCGATGCCCCGTCTGATCCGTGACATTCTCGTGGCGCTCATCTGCATCGCGGTGGTAGCGTTCGGAACGGTCGAAGGCTGCATAGTCAGCAAGATGAGTGCGCAGGGCAAACCCGGTCTGGATTATGTGATCGTACTCGGTGCGCAAGTGCATAGGGCCAGACCGAGCCGCGTACTGAAGTTCCGACTTGACAAGGCAATCGAATATCTGAACGACAATCCGAAGACCATCTGCATTGTTTCCGGCGGGCAGGGATCGAACGAGCCGTTCCCGGAAGCCCAGGGCATGGCCGACTATCTCAAGACGAACGGCATTGCCGAATCCCGTATCGTGGAGGAATCCAAGTCGAAGACCACCGAAGAGAACATCATCAACAGCAAAAAGCTGATTGCCGACGAAAACGCTTCAGTGGGCATCATCACCAACGACTTCCACGTATTCCGGGCACTGCAGATTGCACGGAAGAACGGTCTTGACGATGCGCAAGGCATTGCCGCCGGTTCTCCGCCGGACATGCTCGTCAACAACATGGTCCGCGAGTTCTTCGCCGAAATCAAATTCCTGCTGTAGCACGCTGAATTAAGGCCTTGCTCAGAGGCGGGTCAGCCGGATGCCGAAAAAGCGTGACGGCGCGTCATCAGTAGTCGATGCCGTTCACCATGGCCTGCTCCAGCCAATGTTCCGCCACAATCGGAATGCCGTAATCGCGGGCCTTGCGCGCTTTGGTCGATTCGGAATAGGGGTCGGCGGCGACCACGAGCCTCACCTGTTTGGTGACGGATGGCCTGACTTCAAGCCCCATGCTCTCCAGCTCGGTCTCCCAGTCGGATCGCCGCTGACGCATCGATCCGGTGAGCACGATTTTGTCGCCTACGTGCAGGCGAAAATCCTTCGGCAACGGCGGATTGAAACCGGTCGCATCGTCGGCACCGATTGCCGATGCGCCGCCGATCATGCATTGCAGATTGTTTTCGACGTGACTACGGCGAGGCAACCATTCCCGTCGTTCAAGAGACTTGAGTTCCGGCCAGTGCTCCCCTGCCTCTTCGGCGGCATCCAGTCGGCGTCGCCAGCCACTCCATTTCGGATCGGCGTCCATAAGTCTGCCAAGCAGCAACGCCGTGGCGTGCGCGTCACTCAAGGCACTGTGCGCGTCCTCGTTGTCGATGCCGAATTCACGGCAACAATCGGCAAGACTGCCGACACCGATCAAGGATCGCGACAGTTTCATGGTGCACAGCATGGTATGCGAGTTCACAGGAATATCGGCACCCAAACGCCGATATTCCGACAATAGGAATTTTGAGTCGAACGCCACATTATGTGCCACGAATACACGCCCCGCAAGCAGGTCACGTAGTTCGCGCGCGATGCCTTCGAATTCCGGCGCATGAATGAGTTCGACGGCGCTGATGTGGTGAATCCACTGCGCGCCAATGTCACGATGCACGCGAATCAGTGTCTCATGCTCGTCTTCAAGAGTGCCGTCCGGTGCCACGTGCACCAGGCCTATTTCTATGGCCCTATCGCCGCGTGCCGGATTCAGTCCGGTGGTTTCGAAGTCAACGACCGCATATCCTTTGGAATTCACGTACGTAAGTATAGGAAAAAGGCTGGAACCCATTCGGATTCCAGCCTTTCACAATGCTTGATTCAGTGAATCAGACTCACTCGGCATCCTTGTCGGCGGCGAGTTCGTCGGCCACGGCGGCGGCAGCGGAAGCGGCCTCGACGCTTTCGGCCTCTTCGTCCTCAGCTGCTTCGCCGAGGAAGGCGCTCAGGTCGAGGGTTTCACCGTCGGACTTGAAGGTCACGGCGCGCATGCCGGCAAGCAGGCCCTTGGAACGGCCGACTTCCTGCACGGCGGAGCCGAGCTGGCCATTACGCATGATGGCCTGGATGAAAGCGTTCGGATCCATACCGTACTGCTGGGCGATGGAGGCGAGGAAGTTGAACACGTCGGCCTGGGAGACCTTGACGTCCATCTTCTCAGCGAGCACGTCGAGCACCATCTGGTCGCGCAGTTCCTTCTCGACGGTCTCTTCGGCTTCGGCCTTCTGCTCCTTGGTGGCCTTGTCCGGGTCGGCGGTCACGTTCTTGAGCTGCTGCTCGACCATTTCGGCCTTGACGCCCTTCGGCACCGGAATCTCCAGGCCCTCTTCGAGCTTGGCGATGAAGGCATCGCGGGCGGCGGTGGCCTGACGGCCTTCGGCATCCTGGGAGGCGGCCTTCTTGAGGTCTTCCTTCAGCTCGTCAAGGGTGTCGAACTCGGAGGCTTCGGATGCGAAGTCATCGTCGAGTTCCGGGAGCTCCTCGGTCTTGACGGAGTTGACCTTGACCTTGATCTGAGCCTTTTCGCCTTCGTGCTCGCCTGCTTCGAGGGTGCCTTCGAAGGTGGTCTCCTCGCCGGCGGACAGGCCTTCGAGAGCCTCGTCCAGACCGTCGAGCATGGTGCCGGAGCCGAGCTCGTAGCTCACGCCCTCCTGGGAATCGACGGATTCGCCGTCGATTTCGGCGTTCAGGTCGATGTTGGCATAGTCACCCTTGGCGGCCGGGCGATCCACACCCACGAGGGTGCCGAAGCGCTGACGCAGGGCTTCCAGACGGTTGTTGATGTCTTCATCGGTGATTTCGGCCTTCTCGACCTCGATCTCCATGCCGTCCACTTCCGGCAGCTCGATGTCCGGGCGACGCTCGACGGTGGCCACGAACTTCAGCTTGGTCTCATCCTTGGCGGATTCCGGAACTTCCTGAACGTCGATCTCCGGCTGGGCCATCGGGTGGATCTTCTTGGTTTCGAGAGCCTTGGAATACAGCTCCGGCACGCCATTGTTCACGGCTTCGCCAGCGACGGCACCAAAGCCGATGCGCTGATCGATGATCTTGCCGGGCACGTGACCCTTACGGAAGCCAGGCACGTTGACCTGCTTGGCGATTTCCTTGCGAGCCTCGTCGAGATACGGGTTGAACTCCTCCGGATCGACGGTGACGGTGAGCTTCACCTTGGTCGGCTCAAGATTCCTGACGCTGATTTTCACGCTTGCGCTCCTGAAAAATACGGTTCTTCAACAGTTCTGCCGTTAGGCAACCTCTACATGATAGCGCGACTTACGGACTCTGCGATAAGCGACACCTGCCAATCGCGCGCGCCCTGCTCCTTAAGGAATCCGGCAACGTCGCGCTTTTGTGGTTCGTCCGTCCAGCATAGATTGCGCAAGTACTGCGGTTTGATGATGATCTCCGCGGGCGTACGCGTATCGACCGCGATCTGCTGCACCACTTTGCGTGCCTTCTCCAGCGTGCGCAATCGCTCCGGATAACGATCTTTCCAATACCGTATCGATCGCGGTGCGTGCGTCTGCGATTCGTCGTTGTTCGGTTGCGAGCTCGGCATGGTCGGCCATTCGCTTCTCGGCATGTCGAGCGCCTGCTGGATGACCGACTTCCAAAGACTCGGCTTCACCTTGCGCTGGATGGGGGCATACCGTTCGAACATCTTCTCCTGTGCGGCGTCGGCCTGAATGCGCACACGTTCGTTGATGGAACGGATGGCACGGAACTGCGCCGCATTGTGAGGCTTACGTTTCGCCGCCTCAATGATTGAGAAATCGGACAGCAACAGAGCCGGAGCGATATCGAAACGCCGGGCCAATTCGTCGCGTTTCTCCCATAGGGCCTTCGCCACGGCAAGCGCCTGCCGGTCCTTGGCGATTTCCGTGATGCGGGAGATGCGCAGCCACGGTACCGGATGTTCCTTGCGCGGCCCCATCCCCTCGTGCAGCGCGTATGCGAACTCCTCTTCGGCCCAATCCCTTTTGCCCTGCCTCTTCAATTCTGTTCGCATACGCTGTTCGAGCTCGATCAGCAATTCCACATCCAAGGCGGCGTAATTGCGCCAGTCGCGTGGCAACGGCCGGTACGACCAGTCGGCTGCGGAATGTTCCTTCGCCAATGTCAATCCCAGAAAATGTTCGGTAACTGCCGCCAAGCCAAAACGGTGCATGCCAAGCAGACGCGCCGCGATCTCCGTGTCGAACAGATGATGCGGCTCCATGCCGAGGTCCGCGAATCCTGGAAGGTCCTGCAGGGAATCATGCAGAATCCACGTGGCGTCGCCTACGGCGCGATTGAAATCGTTCCAGTCGGCCCCCGCTTGCGCCAATGCCTGCGGATCGAGCAGGCCGATGCCCGCACCGGTACGCTTGAACTGCACCAACCAATCCTCATGCCCGTAACGGTATCCGGAGGCACGTTCCGCGTCGGCGGCCAAAGAGCCTGTTCCGGCCGCCAGAAGATCGCAGTAATCGCGGAAGGCCGGCAACGTATCAATCACATCGGGTACGCCCTCACGCGGCTCGGACTGCAGCCTCGGCTCGTCAATCAACGGGAACACCTTCCTCGGATTACGTCATGGTTCGGAGGAACCAGGCCCACGATTCAACCTGAGCGCCGGCATCAAGACCCCCATCGGCATAGTCTAATGGAGTCCAAGACACACGAAGTTCGCAGCCCATGGACGGCACACCGCTCATCGATCCGAAGGTGGTGTTCCTGGTAACCGTGACGGTGCCGGAAACATTCTCCGCACCGGCTTCGTCCAGATGCTCGAGCATGGAATCCCAATACATCGACGGCGTGAGGCAATCCTCCCGCTCATTGGGCAATGGCAAAGACGCAAACGCGACGCAACGCCAATGGGAATGCCAATCGTCAAGGCAATCGTGCGAATACAGCACCATGATCCAGCCGTCCGCTGTCGCGCAACGGTTCCCGGTCATGGCGCAATCATTGCGGAAATAGGATTTTTCGTCGCGATACGAGCTGCTCTCCAATGCCACGCCGACGCCAAAATCGGCCATGGCGCAAGGTATCGGAATCTCACGATAGGCCACGCCGTTCACTCGCCGCATATTGCGCACGGAAAGAACGGCATCCCACACGACATCGGGCACGCCGAGAGGTCTGTTCATCGGCATGTCGGCGGCATGGTTTTCCCTGTTGTCGGCACGCGCTGCAGTGGGCGTGCCCAAAGGGAAAGCATAAATGTCCGCCATGATTCAAGGCTAAGGCAGACATCATGCGATTCATGGTATTTCGGGGTATTTCACTTCGCGTCGAATGTGAAGATTTGCAATCCCCACCGTTCCGAGTCGGTTTCGCCGACGACTTCCGCCTGCGAAACCCCGGGCAAGACCTTAATATACGACGAATCCATGGGAGCGGAACTGGTCCATGACACGCTGCTTCATGGCCGCCGACGGACCCTTCTGATCCTCCAACGGGTACGGGATGCGCAGCTCATGCCACTTCGGGCGGCCGAGCTGGTGGAATGGAAGCACATCGATATGCTCCACCACATCGCCGAACGTTTCGCAGATCTTCGCCACGTTCTCGACGTTCTCCTCCGCGGAGGTGAGGTCCGGCACAAGCACGAACCGTATCCAGATCTTCTTGCCCGCCTTGGCGAGGCGCTGTCCGAAATCGATGGTGGGCTGCAGCACTCCCCCGGTCACGATACGGTAGGTTTCCTCATCACCGGACTTCACGTCAAGCAGACACAGGTCGATATCATCGATCATTTCGTCCGTATAGTTTCTGTTGAGGAAGCCGGAAGTGTCGAGGCAGGTGTGCACGCCCATCTCCTTGGACGCTCGGAACACGCGGGACACGAATGCCGGTTGCATCATCGACTCGCCCCCCGAGAAGGTGATGCCGCCACCGGTGGCCTTGAACAGGTCGGCATAGCGGTCGATCTTTTTGATCATCGCTTCCAGGTAGACGGGCTTGCCGTCGCGCATCTTCCAGGTGTCGGGATTCTGGCAGTACTGGCAACGCAGCGGACAGCCACTCATGAACACCGTCATGCGTGTACCTGGCCCGTCGACGGACGTGTTGATGTCCCAGGAATGCACGAAACCGATGTCACCGCTTTTCAGCGCATTGATGCGGTCCCGTCGATCCATGCCGATCGGCGATTCGAAGCCGGACAGGCCTCCCATCAGCGTCTGGCTGGCGTAGGCTTTCGAGCCTTTGAGCATGTGCCTGGTGGTGGTGCGGAACTGTGCGATCTCAGACATCGATGTCCCTTTCATTTATTCCGAAGTCCCCCTATCCGGGAAACAAAACGCAAGGGGCGAAGCCTTTCAAGCACCGCCCCTTGCCGTATTACCGCTTCACGCGGCGCTCATCAGTCCTAGTCGACGACGGCGCCCTGGTGGAACGTACGGGAGATCACGTCGAGCTGCTGCTCCTTGGTGAGCTTGACGAAGTTCACCGCGTAGCCGGAGACACGCACGGTCAGGTGCGGGTACTTCTCCGGGTGCTCGACGGCATCCTCGAGCTGCTCCTTGCGCAGCACGTTGATGTTGGCGTGGTACAGGCCGTGGCCGTTGCCGGCGTCAAGGATGCCTACGAGGTTGCCGATACGTTCGTCCTCGTCGCGGCCCAGACCATCAGGGGTGATGGTGTTGGTCAGCGAGATGCCGTCAAGAGCGTCGTTGTAGTCGATCTTGCCGACGGAGAACATGGACGGCAGCATGCCGTGGGAATCCATGCCGTTCTCCGGGTTGGCGCCCGGAGCGTACGGGGTGCCCTTCTTGTGACCGGACGGGAAGGCGCCGGTGGCCTTGCCGTACTCCACGTTGGAGGTGATGGTCAGGATGGACTGGGTCGGGACGGCACCACGGTACACCGGCAGGCGCTTGACCTGGCCCATGACGGTGGAGACGACCCACTTGGCGATGTCGTCGGCGCGGTCATCGTCGTTGCCGTACAGCGGGAACTCGCCTTCGGTACGGTATCCGACGATCAGATCGTCATCGGCGCCTTCGACGTATTCGTCCTCGTGACCCGGGGTGGTCTTGGCATCCTTGTTGTAGATCGGGTAGACCTTGGCATACTTGCAGGCGGACAGGGAGTCGGCTGCGATCGACAGGCCGGACATGCCGCAACCCAGGGTGCGGTACACCTCCTTGTCGTGCAGAGCCATCTCGATGGACTCGTATGCGTACTTATCGTGCATGTAATGGATGATGTTCAGAGCCATCACATAGGTCTCGGACAGCCATTCCAGAGCCTTCTCGTAGTTGGCCTTGACCTTCTCGTAGTCCAGGGTGCCGTCGGCTTCCGGAGCGATCGGTTCGATTACGCCCTTGTCGATGACCTGCATGCCGGTCATCTCGTCGCGGCCGCCGTTGATGGCGTACAGCAGGGCCTTGGCGGAGTTCACGCGAGCCGCGAAGAACTGCATCTGCTTGCCTACGCGCATCGGGGAGACGCAGCATGCGATTGCGGCGTCATCGCCCCAGTGGCCGCGGATTTCCTTATCGGACTCGTACTGGATTGCCGAGGTGTCGATGGAGATCTTGGCGCAGAAGCGCTTGTAGGCTTCCGGCAGCTTCGGATCCCAGAAGATGGTGATGTTCGGCTCCGGGCCAGGTCCAAGGTGCTCAAGGGTCAGGGTGTTGAGCAGACGGAACGAGGTCTTGGTGACCAGGGTGCGGCCGTCGTCGCCGAAGCCCGCATCGGACCAAGTCGCCCAGTACGGATCGCCGGAGAAGATCGCATCATAGTCCTGGGTACGCAGGAAGCGCACGATACGCAGCTTCATGACCAAGTTGTCGATGATCTCCTGAGCGTCGACCTCGGTAATCTTGCCGGCCTTCAGATCGCGCTCGAAGTATACATCGAAGAAGGTGGATACGCGGCCGAACGACATTGCGGCGCCGTCCTGGCTCTTGACGGAGGCGAGGTAACCCATGTAGGTCCACTGCACGGCCTCCTGGGCGGTCTGTGCCGGGCGGCTCAGGTCGAGGCCATACTCCTTGCCGAGGTTGATCAGCTGCTTCAGGGCCTTGATCTGTTCGTCGTGCTCTTCACGGAAGCGAATCCAGTGCTCGATCTCCGGCTCGGTGAAATCGTTGCGATACGGCACGGAATCCTTGTCGCGCTGCTTGAACTTGATCAGGGTGTTCACGCCATACAGGGCCACGCGGCGGTAATCGCCGATGATACGGCCACGGCCATAGGCATCCGGCAGACCGGTGAGGATCTTGTTGTGACGAGCGACCTTGATCTGCTTGGTGTACACGCCGAAGACACCGTCATTATGGGTCTTGCGGTACTTGGTAAAGATCTTCTTGATCTCCGGATCCGGCTCCTTGCCGGCCTCACGAATGGCCTGCTCGACCATGCGCCAGCCGCCGTTCGGCATCATGGCGCGCTTGCACGGCACATCGGTCTGCACGCCGACAACCACATTGTCGACTTCCGGGGAGTCGATGTATCCGGCCGGGAAAGAATCAATGCCTGCCGGGGTATGGGTATCCACGTCATAGACACGCTGCTTGCGCTCTACGGCCAGATAGTTATCGTCAAGATACTTCCACAGATGCTTGGTCTTGTCGGTGGCGTCGGCCAGGAAGGACTCGTCACCCTCGTACGGCGTGTAGTTCTTCTGGATGAAGTCACGAACATCGATGTCCTTCTGCCAGTTGCCCTCGGTGAAGCCGTCCCAGGCCTTGGCCTCAAGCTCCTCCTGGGAGACCGCCGTTGCATCAACTGCTGCCATTTCCACTCCTTCTGGGTGTAGGGTTGGCGACGCATCGTTACGTCGTCGCTAATTCAAAATTCTATCGGTCCTCACCTGAGAACTGGCTGATATTCAAGCCGAATAAAAGTGATTTATTTCACATATCCAAGGTGTTGCTCAATGCCAAGTGTTTCCAATGCCTCCTGCAAGTCGGACGGATGAAATCCACTCCATCCGCGCTCCAGAGGACCCGTTGCATGTTCCATGAACATCGCTTACTTGGAAAATCACAGATTGCGGGCCAGCAGACGGGCCACGTTTTCGGCGGTACGGGCCAGGTTGTCCGCCGCATGGTCGACGGCGTCGCGCATGGTGGAGACGCCTGGCATGATGCCGAAAATCGCGTCTATGCCCAGGTCATACAGCTGATCGATACCCTCCCCGATGCTGCCGGCAAGCGCCACCACCGTGCAATCCGGCGACGCCTGCTTGACCGCACGGGCCACACCCATCGGCGTTTTGCCGTATTGCGTCTGAAAGTCGATGCCTCCTTCGCCGGTGAAGCAATAGTCCGCCCCTGCGGCCAGCCCCGCCAATCCGGTCGCCTCGATCACCAGGTCAACGCCGGATCTCATGCTTGCTTCGGTGAAGGCCAGGAATCCCGCGCCAAGGCCACCGGCCGCACCCGCACCCGGCACGGTCTCCACCTCGCGACCCAGCTGCTTGCGGATCACCGCAGCATAATGGGCCAGCGCGTCGTCCAACCGCTCGACCATGTCGGGAGTCGCACCTTTCTGAGGGCCGAACACGGCCGATGCGCCGCGCACGCCGGTCAACGGATTGGTCACGTCCGAAGCCAGACGGATGCGCACGTCGGCAAGCCTTGGATCAAGACCGGAGACATCCACTTCAGAGAGTTCGGCCAGCGCCGCACCGCCAAACGGCAATGGCGCGCCGTTGTCGTCCAGCAGCCGTACGCCCAGTGCCTGTGCCATGCCCGCCCCGCCATCGTTCGTAGCCGAACCTCCCAGTCCCACGATGATGTCGCTTACGCCCTGCTCCAGCGCGTCCTTGATCAGTTCACCAGTGCCGTAGGTGGTGGCGATCAGCGGATTGCGCGTGGTCTCGTCGATGTATTGGATGCCGCTTGCCGCGGCCATTTCGATGACCGCAGTGCGGCCGTCACCGAGAATGCCGTATTCCGCATTCGTCGGATGACCGAGAGGATCGGTGACCAATACGCGCATGATGCGCCCGCCGGTGGCATCCACCAGCGATTGAACGGTGCCTTCGCCGCCATCCGCCATGGGGATGCTGACGCATTCGGCTTCGGGCAGCACCCTGAGAATGCCGGATTCGATGGATTGCGCCGCTTCTCGCGCGGTAAGGGAGCCCTTGAATGAGTCCGGGGCGATGACGATTTTCATGGGAATCCTTTCGGGGAGGAATATGAATGATTAGGTTATCGGACAAGCGTTAGAACACGATGTTCAGCACCACGGCCACAACCGTCATGGTCAGGCCGACCAAGGCTTCGAAGGGCAGCACTCCCAGTCTTTCGCCGATGGACATGTTCATTGATTTGGCGGAGACGTGGAAGTAGTTGCCGTGCGGCAACGCGTCAATCACCGTGGCACCGGCCTGCATGGTGACCGCGGCGGCCACCGGCGTAGTGCCGAAGGCGAGAATCGTCTCACCGAAGGAGCTCGCGCCGAGAATCACACCGGTAGAGGTGGATGCGGTGGCGGCGGCCATCAGGATGCCGGCGATCGGTGCGAGCAGGGCGCCGGGTACACCGGCGGCGGTAATCAAGCGCACGATCTGGTCGGGAAGGTCGGAGCTGGTGATAAGACCACCGAGAGCGCCAGCGCCGATCAGAATCATGACCACATCGATCATGCGTGCAATGCCGGCTTTGGTGTAATCGAGGATGCGCCGCCCCTGCCCCATGGCCAGCAGTCCCACGATGGCCGCAAACGGGAGAATGTACATCGCGTCGACCTGGAACATGGTGAGCGCCTTGATGCCCAGCACCGAACCCAGCGGATTGATGAGCAGCAGCACGACGGCGATTGCGGGCGCGACCATGGCCCTGCCAATGGAGGGCAATTCGCGAGAGGCCTTGCCACCGCTCTTCGCGCTTGCGTTCTCACCGCCGTTCAGATCGTCCATGGTAACGACCTGGCCACGATGCTGTACCAGCGTGGCCAGCAACACCGCCATGCCCAAGCCGAACAACGCCGGAATGAAGCTGGAGACCATCACTGCGGAAGGCTGGATGTCGAAGCCGGAAGCCGCAGCGATGGTGGTAGGATTCGGGGAGATGATGTTGCCGGCCTTGCCGCCACCGGAGAGCGCCACAAGCAGCGCCAATTTGGACACGTGCATCTTCGAGCCGACTTCAATGGCGATGGGCGCGACGATCAGCACCGCCACGGGAATGAACACACCCACGGCACAGATGACCATCGTGGCGAGCGCCAACGCGAAAATCGCAAGTTTCTCACCGAAGGTGACCACGATGGTCTGGGCGATGCGATTGGCCGCACCGGATTCCATCATCACCCCGGCCAACACGCCCGCAGCAAGTACACGCACCACCGTGCCTATCACGCTTTGTGTTCCAGAGACTACGATGTCAACGGTCTGCGACAGTGTGGCACCGCCGATGACACATCCGACCACGGCACCGAGCATCAGCGCGTAGGTGGTGTTGAGCTTACGCAGAATCAGACCGATGGCGAGCGCCAAACCAAGCAGCGCCGCCCACCAATGCAATGAAATGTCCACTTTGACACCTTTCGTAACGATGGATACGAAATCTTTTCGCTGCATTCATTATCCGTCGGGCACCCATGCAAAACCATGTGCCTTGCCCTAGGAACATTCCCCCTGTTCTACCGAAAGAAATGGTACGTGTACTATTTTTGTATGGAAATCGATCCGAATATCGCCACCGACATCGTGACGCATCTCAAGGATGCGCTGCGCCACGAAATCAACTTCTTCAATACCAGCGGCATCATCATCGCCAGCACCGACCCCACACGCATCGGTTCCGGGCATGACGGTGCGCGACTGGCCATCGCCAGCAAGCAAACCGTGTGCGTGGATGACGAGCATCGATTCGCCGGCGCCCGGAACGGCATCAATGTGCCGGTGCAGTTCGACGGCGAGCCGGTGGCGGTGATCGGCATTACCGGCGAGCGCGATGAGGTTGAACCTTTCGGCACCGTATTGCAGAAAATGACCGAAATACTGATCCGCGAGCATCTCGACCAGCTGGCCCGGTTCAATCGACGGACCATGCGTGATTCGCTGATCACGGCATTGGCCTACGGCAACGGGAATGTTGCGGACAACGAACGTCTCGCGGCCATGTTGGGCATCGATCTTGATCTGCCGTGCATGATCGCATCGATACGCGGCGTTGACCCTCACGACCTGCTGACGTATCAGGAACGAATCGTCTCCGCATTGGATCGGCAGGTCGAGGGCCGTCCTGACGTATTGGCCACGCTGACCCCACAGGAATGTCTGCTAGTTATCGTCGGTTCCGATGACGAGACCGCCGAATCCACCATCCGAGCCGCGGAATCGCTGATTTCGTCGTTCACCGGGCATGCCACGCACTGTGGTGTCGGCGGCAGGGCATCCACCATGCATGATTGTCGGCGTAGCTACGATCAGGCCGTGGCCGCGCTGCGCTGGGGCATCACGGCCCATGCTTCGCCACGGCCGGCATCCGATGAACGTGATAATGCCTCGCCCCGTACACGGATCGCATCAACGGAGCTTCAACATTGCGATGACGAAAACACGAGTCTCTCGACTTTCACCCGATACGAGGACCTCGACTTGGGGCTCATAGTTCCCGTAATTCCTCCGGAACAGGCGCAGGCGCTAACGCGATTGGTGTTCGGTGGGCTGGACGATGGCGTGATCGACGCA
>SKEG01001295.1_pt1 | contig 20193 bp, 18 predicted proteins | sample 4826631 | NCBI WGS metagenome assembly SKEG01 (sample SAMN11008815, study PRJNA524170) | human gut metagenome | biome: Human fecal sample; material: Feces; isolation source: fecal sample from pouch patient p26, p34, p50 | host: Homo sapiens | place: Israel: Tel-Aviv | collected 2016-11-02
CTCTGCTAGTTTATCCAGTGTCCCAATGATGTCATCCGCCTCATACTGAGCCAACTCATAATGACGAATCCCCATATGATCCAGCAACTCACGAATGAAAGGAAATTGCTCACGAAACTCATCAGGAGTCTTAGCTCGACCACCCTTATAGTCCGCATACATCTCTGTCCGGAAGGTCGTCTTTCCCGCATCAAAAGCCACCAAAATATGACTCGGCTCAACCCGCTCCAACAAATGGCTCAACATCAACTGGAAACCATAAATCGCATTGGTATGCAAGCCAGCCGCATTCTTAAAACGGTCCAACTGCTGATAGAGCGCAAAAAATGCTCGAAAAGCAACAGAAGACCCATCAATCAATAATAATTTTTTCTTATCCATACACCCATTATAAAGGAAAGCACCAAAAAATACCATTGGGAAGAGCCAGACCAAGTATTTTTCATCCTTTTTCCGAATAAATAGATAGAGCCAGAGAATCCAGTAAACCTAGATTTAAAAATGTGCTATAATGAAAGGAGAAAGAATATGGCATTACGTCATCCGGGCATCAGCCCAACCAATGATTTGGTTGCTAAGAAAATCTTTAGCAACCCAGAAATCACTTGTCAATTTATCCGTGATATGCTGGATTTACCAGCAAAAAATGTGACCATTTTGGAGGGAAGTAACATTCACGTCTTGTCTTCCCTGCCCTACTCGGCGCAGGATTTCTATACCAGTATAGATGTTTTGGCGGAGTTGGACAATGGCACGCAGGTAATAATTGAAATTCAGGTGCATCATCAGAATTTTTTCATCAATCGCCTGTGGGCTTACCTTTGCAGTCAGGTCAATCAAAACCTCGAAAAAATTCGTCAACGAGAAGGTGATACTCATCGGAGTTACAAGCATATCGCACCTGTTTATGCTATTGCTATCGTAGATAGTAATTACTTCCAAGATGATTTAGCCTTTCACAGTTTTAGTATGCGAGAAGACACGACAGGTGAGGTCTTAACCATCACCAATAACGGTCAAGAAAACCATCTAGTCAAGATGGCGTTCTTGGAACTAAAAAAATACAGAGAAACCAGCAAAGATAAGGTTCGCAAGCCGTGGTTGGAGTTTTTCGGGAACAAACCCTTTACCCAACAACCGGAGCGAGCCATTAGCCAGGCAGATCAACTACTGGACTACAAAAGCTGGGCCGAGGAGGACAGGAAAATGTTTAGTCAACTACGTATGCGAGAAGAACAAGCCTTGTTAGCACAGGACTATGCCTTGGAACAAGCGGAGGAAAAAGGCTTAGAACGTGGGAAAGTTGAAGGAAGGGAAGAAGGGAAACTTTTTGCCTTCTTAGACATGGTTCGTCAAGGTCTCCTGACTTCCGAGGTTGCCAGCCAACAGTTGGGCATGACCGTCGCTGAATTTGAGGCACTATTGTAAGTTTATAGAATAAAAGTGAACAAATCTGAAACATCGTTTTGTTCACTTTTTTCTTCTTTTCAACAGAACTCTCACTATAGTCCATATCACAAAAAGAGAAGGTCATAAATCCTTCTCTTTTATATCTTCAACTAATTAGTTTTTGCGTTTCACAAATGGAAGGGCACCAAGGAGTAATCCAAGGAATCCTAATGATGCAATTGCAACATTATCTTTACCACCAGTGTTAGGAAGTTCTTTCTTATCTTCTGCTTTCGCAGCTGGGGCTTGATAAGTATTGTCTTTGTTAGTACCTGCTACAGTTGGTGCAACCGCAGGAGTTGATGGTGTCTCAGCTGTTGGTGTAGCTGAAGCATCTGTTCCAGGAGCTGATGGTGTTTTTGGTACAAGTGCAGGTTCATTTACAGCTGTAGTATCAGAATTTTCACGCGGTGGATTTCCAGGTGTTCCAACTTTAGCTGGGATTGGGAAATCAGGAGCTGGTTTTTCAGGTCTTGATGGCACTGTATTTTCTTTATTCGATTCAGGTAATTTACCTTCATTTAATTTTGATAAATCAAATTCAGGTTTATCATTCACAAGATTTAACCAAGCAGCTTTAAGTTCTTCTAATTCTGCTTTAGCTTTATCTAATTCACCTTTCAATCCTTCTACAAAATAATCTTCAGCACCATTTTCTGCATCTTTCACGTCAGATTCGAGTTTTTCAACTTCTTTTTCAAGACGTTTAATTTCAGATTTAATATCTGGAACTTCTGTTTTTGGTTGCTCAGCTGGAGCTTCACCTTCTGGTTTAGATGGCTCAGTTGGAGGTGTTGTATCATTCACTCCACCGTTGAATTCTGGATTATTAGGTTGAGTAGTAGCGTTATCATCATTTACACCACCATTGAACTCTGGAGTATTTTCAGTTGTAGGCGCTTCTTCATCGTTTACTCCACCGTTGAACTCAGGTTTTTCTTCAGTAGTAGCAGCTTCAGCAGCGTTTACTCCGCCATTGAATTCAGGTTTTTCTTCAGACGAAGGAGCGTCAGCAGGATTCACACCGCCGTTGAATTCTGGAGCGTTAGGAACAGTTGGAACCTCATCTGCTTCCTTAGCAGGTTCAGTAGGTGCTTCTTCATCATTTACACCACCACTGAAGTCTTTAGGTGCTTCACCTTTAGGAACTTCTTTTAAGTTTTCGATATAACCTAGAGTTGCATTATAATCATCAGTTAGCTTGTCAATTTCATCTTTGTAAGCTTTTACTACTTCGTTAACTTCGTCAAATTTAGCTTGAGCTTCATCAGCAGCAGTTTTAGCAGAAGCAACAGCAGCTTCTAATTTAGTTACAGCATCTTTTAATCCATCTTGGATAGCTTTGTCTGCTTCATTTTTCTTAGCTGTTTCAAGAGCAGCTTTAGCTTTTTCTAAAGTTTCATTTTGTTTATTTAATGCAGCTGTTTTTTCCTCTGCTGCTTTAGCTTTTTCAGTAGCATCAGCTTTGTCTTTATCAGCTACTTTAGTTAATTTTTCAATTTTTTCAGCGATATCATCAGCGATATCTTGAAGTTTTTTAACGATTGGTTTAGAAGCTTCTTTGTTGTAAGCAGCGTCTAATTTTTCTTTATCAGCAGCTGGAAGCTCAGATAGAGCTTTACCTTCTTGTTTTGTAGCACCGATTTCGTCAGCTTGAGGATCTTGATCTTTAGTAGCTTCAGCAGTCGCATTTTGATTTTCTAATTCTTTAAGAACATCCTCAGCTTTTAAATCACCATTTTCAACTGCAGCTAAAATATCTTCTTTACCTAATGCTTTTTTAGCTTCTTCTTTATTTGTAATCTTAGCATCAGCATCGATATCTTTTTCTAATTGATCTAAAGCATCTTTAAGAGCAGTTCTAGTTTCAGCTTCTTCTTTTTTAAGTTCTTCAACTTTTGCTTTTGCTTTTTCTGCTTCTTCTTTAGCTTTAGCTAATTCAGCTTCTGCGTCAGCTTTAGCTTTATCGGCTTCATCTTTTTTAGTTTGAGCAGCTGTTACATCTTCAGCTTCTTTAGTAGCTTTAGCTGTAGCTTCATCTGCTTTTGTTTTAGCTTCGTCTGCTTTTTTCTGCAATTCAGCAACTTTAGCATCTGCTTCTTTTTTAGCTTCAGCAGCTTTTTCTGCTTCTGTTTTTTCTGCTGGTTTAGCTGGTTCTTCTTCTACTGGTTTAGCTGGCTCGTTAGCTTCTTTTTCTTTAGCAGCTTTCACTTCTTCTAGAGTTTTGTTGTACTCATCAGTAAGTTTGTTTAGTTCGTCAGCAACAACTTTAGTATCTGAAGCAGCTTTATCGAATGCATCTTGCGCAGCGTCCTTAGCTTTTTCAATAGCTTTTACAGCTTTGTCCAATGAAGCAACGATATCAGAATCAGAGCCGTTATCTGTAGCTGATTTAAGAGCTTCTTTAGCTTCTTTTAATGTATCTTCTTGTTTTTTAAGAGCTTCAGCTTTTTTATCTTCTTCAGCTTTCAATGCTTCAGCATCTTCTTTAAGCTCATCAACATTTTCACCTAAATCATCAGCTTTATCTTGAAGTTTTTCTGATGCAGGACGAGCAGCATCAGCTTTTTCAGCTTTGTCAATTCCAGCTTTGATGTCTGCTGGTAATTGATCTTTAGTTTTAGCTTCGGCTGGAGTTGTAGTAGGATTACTTGCAGTATTGTTGTCGTTTTCTAATTCTTTTAGAATATCCCCGGCTTTTAAGTCACCAGCTTCTACAGCCTTTAATAAATCTTCTTTTGCTTTTTTGTCAAGCAATTCGTTATCAGGAAGTTGTTTCAAAGCTTCGGTTAAAGCATCTTTAGAATCAGCTTCTTCTTTTTTAGCGTCTTCTTCTTTTTTAGCTTCTTCTTTAGCTTTAGCGTCAGCTTCAGCAGCTTTTTCTTTAGCAGCAGCTAATTCATCATCTGCAGTTTTTTTAGCTTCTTCAGCTTTAGTTTTTGCAGCATCAGCATCAGCAGCTTCTTTTTTCTCCGTTTCAAGTTTTGTAGCTGCTTCGTCAGCCACAGGAGTTGTTTTATCTACTTTTGCTTGAGCTTCAGCAACTTTTTCTTCAGCTTTTTTAACGTCAGCTTCAGCTTGTTTAATTTCTGGACTTGTAACTTCTGATTTAGGAGTTGCAGCAACTCCAGTTTCTCCAGCAGGCTGAGTAGTAGCTGTATTAGAATCATCAGCTTTCACGACTGACGGTTGAGATGCAACAAATGCCGCTCCCAAAACAGCTACACTAGCCAAACTAGTCAAAATCATTTTCTTTTTGTTCATCCTGTGTACCTCTTTTTAAGAATCATATTTATGTACATTATAAACCTTTTTTTAAGTGAAATCAAGGGATATGTTATATTATATATCCTTTATTATTGATATGTTATATTTCAAAAACATGGAAAATTACCAAGAAGATGAAGCATATTTTACTAGCTTTCTTTTTTCTTTCTTTTCATTCTTTTCATTTTCTATAGTAAATTATAGTTTTAAATTTAATTCAGATGTCCTAATTCTTCAAAAAAACTCTAGTTTAAACAGAAAAACAGGAGATTTCTCTCCTGCTTTGATTTAATTACTTAAAATCTATACCATCATATGATTTAGTTTTTACGTTTCACAAATGGAAGGAATCCAAGAAGTAATCCTAAGAATCCTAAGAATGCAACTGCAACATTATCTTTACCACCAGTATTTGGAAGTTCTTTCTTATCTTCAGCTTTTGCAGCTGGGGCTTGATAAGTATTATCTTGGCTAGTTCCTGCTACAGCTGGAGTTGCAGATGCTGGGGCTGATGGAGATTCTGAAGCTGGACTATTTGTTCCAGGTGCTGGCGCTGCTGGGGATTCAGTAGATGGTGCATCAGCAGATGGGCCTGCTGGCGTTTCTGACACTGGAGCAGGAGTTTCAGAAGCTGGAGCTGGATTTCCTGGTGTTCCAACCTTAGCTGGGATTGGGAATTCTGGAGCTGGTTTTGCAGGTCTATCAGGTGCCTTGTTTGATTCTTTTTGAGGCTCTGTTTGAGGTTCTGTATATTCTGGTTTGTCAAGAATGGCAGCGTCCCCATTAGAAGCTTCTGGTTCCAAACCTTTAAGAGCTGCTTCTAGATCAGCTTCTGCCTTCTCCAATTCCGCTCTTTTAGCATCTAATTCTTTCTGAAGCCCTTCTTTAATATAATCTTCAGAACCATTTGCTTCCGCATCTTTAAGATTATCTTCTAATTTAGAAACTTCTTTTTCCAAATCAGCGACCTTGTTTTGAAGAGCTTCAATTGTTGTATCCAATTTAGCTTCTTCAGCTTTCAAGTCTGCTTCACGCGCTTTAAGTTCTGCTTGAGCTGCTTCTAGAGCTTTATCTGCAGCATCAAGATCCTTTTGAGCAGCTTCTCTATATTGGTCTGCTTGTTCACCATCAGCGTCAGCATAGCTATCAAGTTCTTTTTGAGCTTTTTCTTTCGCTGCTTTTGCTGCTTCTACAATAGCTTTTGCTTCTTCAACATCATTTTTCGCAGCTTCTACACGTTCGCCAGCATCTTTAGCATCTGTCTTTTCTTCATCCAAACGCTTATTGATTTTATCCTGACTATCAGCATCAATTCCACCATTAACTGGCTTAGCTTCTGTAACTTCACCTGATTCATTACGAACCAACTCAGCACCTGGAGCTGGTTGTACAGTTGGATTAGTCACACCAGCTTTATTAAAGTCATCTTCTAACTCTTTTGCAACATCTTCAGCATCCAAATCACCATTTTCGATAGCCTTTAAGATATCTTCCTTACCGATTTCAGCTTTTGCTTCCTCAATAGCTTTCGCCTTATCTTCTGCTTTAATGCTGTCGTCTTTGTTAATTTTATCTTCAACAGCTTTTTCCATTTTTTCAAAAGCAGCTTTTAAAGCCTCTTTAGTATCCGTAGTAGCTGGTTATGTTGCAGTAGGTTGCACATCTTCAGCTTTTACAGTTGAAGGATTAGATGCAAGAAAACCTGATCCCAAAACAGCCACACTAGCCAAGCTAGTTAAAATCATTTTCTTTTTATCCATTTTTGAAACCCCTTTTTTGTAATTATATTTGAATTTATTATAACGCTTTCAAAGAAAATAATCAAATAATAACTTATTTTATATATTCAATTATATTCTTATATAGATTTTCAAATATACCTATTACAACAATAAAAAGAAAGCTCATTTTATAAGCTTTCTTTTTATTTTCTTTTCATCATTTATATTTTATAAGGTAGATTTTCCACTTTTAAACCCACTCACCGTTGGCATTTACTGTATAACCATTGATTGTAGTGCTGACAGCAAGAGCTCCTGAACTATAAGCATAGTACCATCTGCCATCTACTTGGAACCAACCAGTCTTCATAGCGCCTGAACCATCAAGATAATACCAACTACCACCTTGTTTCAACCAACCAGTTTTCATAGCACCCGAATTATCAAGGTAGTACCAAGTACCACCAACTTGAGCCCAGCCTGTCGCCATTGCACCTGAACCATTTAGATAATACCATGTGCCACCATCTTTCAACCAACCAGTTTGCATTTCGCCTGAACCATTTAAGTAGTACCAAGTGTCACCTTCTTTAAACCACCATTTTTGCATCACGCCTGCAGCATTAAAATGATACCATTTACCACCATCTTTCAGCCAACCAGTCTTCATTCCATCTTCTTTAGAGAAATAATACCAGTCACCCTCAACCTTCTTCCATCCAGCCTGACGATTTCCTTCGCTGTCAATGAAGAATTTTTTACCATCAATCACAACAATCCCTTGTTTAAGGACACCTTCCTCATCCAAGAAATAATGTTTCCCATCAACAGTAATATCACCAGTTAGACGGACACCTTCTTTGACATAGTAAGTTTTCTCATCAATTTTGACAAAACCAGTTTTCTTCTCACCATCTTCTACAAAATAATAAGTCTTGTCAGCAACTTTTACAAAGCCTAGCTTTTTAACACCATCTTTTTCATCTAGATAGTATTGCTTATCACCTGCAGTCAATAGACCTTTCTTCATAGCACCATCAGCTTCAAAGTAGTAAGTCTTATCATCGATTTTTTGCCAACCGCTAACCTTTTTACCGTCCTTGATATAGTAGACTTTTCCGTTCTCTGTTTTGAACTGACCTGCCACTGCAGACTGATTTTGGTTATTGTTACCAGCATTATTTTGGTTAGCATTAGTAGCTGTGTTTGAACGATAGACATGATAAAGAATACCATCTTTTAAATTACCAGTAACATACTCATAGTTAGCAATTGTTGGATGGCTTGTGTCTGATGCTTCAGATCCTTTACGCGGATCCTTAATATTTACTGGATCGCTACTACCCTCTTTATAAACTACAAAACGAACTTCCTTGACTGCTGAATTCCCACTAGTTGTTGCAGCGTTTTGATTGTTGTTTGTATTTGTATTCGTTGCAGCAGCCGTATTTCCACCATGATAAGGATTACTTTGAGCAGAAGAATTATTACTATTATCTGTTGTAATATCTGGAGAATACACGTGGTACATTACCCCATCCATTTCTCGAGGAGAACTATATCTATATTTAGCAATTTCAGGATGATTAGAGATTGATGAAGAAGTGACATCCTTTCCTGTAAGTGGTGTTTTTAAGTCAACAAAATCTCCGTTTTTAAATTCTACAAAACGAACTGCTTTGATGTTAGAAGTTGCCGAAGCACTCGTTGACCCTGCTTCAGCTGCCTGTACTTGTTGAACTGTCGCCATAGCTAGCACAGAAGTGGCTAGCAAGATACCTGTTACTGTTTTTCTCATGGGAAAACCCTCCTTTATTAAATGGTTAAATTTATCTAGATTATATCTTTTTCCTATAATAAATGCAATAAAAAACATAAAAAGTGTAGAAATATTTAAATGCAAAAAAGAGAGCAGTTCTAAAACTACTCTCTTAGTCTTTTTATACCCATTCACCGTTGGCGTTCACATAGTAGCCATCAACTGTAGTGCTTACTGCAAGGGCACCTGAACTATAAGCATAGTACCATTTACCACCTACTTGGAACCAACCAGTTACCATGGCACCTGAGCCTTTAAGGTAGTACCAAGCACCACCAACTTTAACCCAGCCAGTTTCCATAGCACCTGAGCTGTTTAGGTAGTACCAAGTTCCACCATCTTGCAACCAGCCAGTTTGCATTTCACCTGAACCATTTAGATAGTACCATTTGTTACCATCTTTGATCCACCATTTTTGCATCACGCCTTCAGCATTAAAGTAGTACCACTTACCACCATCTTTAAGCCAACCAGTTTGACGTTTACCTTCTTTATTCATATAAACCCAGTGATTGTCAACCTTGTTCCAGCCAGCTTTTGTATCAGAATCATCTGTCAAGAAGTAAGTTTTACCGTCAACAGTGATTTCACCAAACTTACGTTCACCTTCTTCAGTGACATAGTAATACTTGTCACCAGCACCTTTGATAAGGCCAGTCTTACGTTCACCTTCTGCAGTGATGTAATACCATTTACCAGCGCTATCTTTTACAATACCTGATTGAGCTTTACCTTTTTCATCAAAGAAGTACCATTTCGTACCAACTTTATGAGCTCCATTTGCAACAACACCGTCTTTTACAAAGTGTGTTTGACCATTTTCTGTGACAACTTCTGTTCTACGGACACCGTTTGCATCAAAGTAGTAAGTTTTTTCACCTACTTTAATGAAACCAGTTCTTTTAACACCTTGATTGTCTAGGTAGTAGCGTTCAGAGTTGTTCTCGATGATACCACGAGCCATAACACCTTCACTGTTGAAGTAGTAAGTCTTGTTGTCAATCATGACCCAACCCTTAACTGGGTTCCCGTGTGAATAGAAGTAACGGTTACCTGATGATTCACGCCAGCTGTTATTTTTATCTGTAGATTTATAACCTTGTTTATTCAAATCTGCTGACGCTGTATTTGGGTCATTTTCCAACTCATCAAGTTTTGTACCCTTTTCCACAAACACATAGTAACGAACACCACCATCTACATAAGTATTTTGATATTCGAACTTATCAATGTATTTATGTAGATCAATTTTTTGGTCTCCTGACTCAAAGTAAACGGTTGTACGAGTACGTGAACGGTCATTAGAAATCGTAATCCATTCTGTTTTACGAACAAACTCGTCTGCATGTACAGATGGAGCTGTGATAGTTGAGTAAGCAGTCACGGCAGCGCCTGCCATTGTCACACTAGCTAGAGCTAGAGCTAAAGCTTTTTTATTTTTCATGTGAAGATTCTCCATTCTTAAATTTAGCTATTATGCTTCTCTTTATTGTATCTTATTTTGACAAAAATTTCTAAGAAAAACTGGACTTTTTATGGAAAAAATAAAAAGCAGGAGAAATCTCCTACTTTTTTATTGAGCTAGATTATTTAACCCATTCACCGTTTCCGTTAACAGTGTATCCACCTACAGTAGTGTTAACTGCAAGGGCACCTGAACCGTCAACGTAGTACCATTTACCACCAACAGTGAACCATTGGCTAGCTTTCATAGCACCTGAGTTTTCAAGGTAGTACCATTTACCACCGTCTTGCAACCAACCAGTTTGCATTTCACCGTTTCCGTTTAGGTAGTACCAAGTGTTTCCATCTTTAACCCACCATTTTTGCATTACGCCTTCAGCGTTAAAGAAGAACCATTTACCGTCAACTTGTTTCCAACCTGAAACAGCTTTGTTAGAAGCGTAGTATTTCCAACCATCTTCTTCTTGAACCCATTGGTCTTTCACAACGTTGTATGAGTCAGTTTTTTCAAGAACCAAATCAAGGTTTGCGTTTGTAAACATATCAGCTTTTGTATCACCATCTAGGTCAGCTGAACCTGAGTATACAAATGTTCCTTCTGCAACGCTACCAATTTCTGCACCGTTTGAAGTTTTGTTTACTGTGTAAAGTCCGCTAGTAGACTCGATACCTTTTACAACATACCCTTTTGGTACATTAGCTACACGGTATTGAACCAATCCACCATGTGGTACTGCCAATTCAACATCACCTGCTGCGTTAGATTCAGCAGAAACAACTGATGCTTTAGCGTAGTTCATGTAGTCAGCTTTGTTAGCCCAAACCATGATATCTACTTTAACACCTGCTACTGAAGCACCTTGAAGGTCACGAACGTGGAAACGAACGTGTGAACCGTTACCAAACACAACTGGTTTACCATGGTAAGGGTTGTAAGCTGGAGTTTCTGGTTTGTATTGTTGATCAGCTGGTACTACACCTGTATGAGCTGAAACAACTGTGTTCCCTTGGTATTGTTTAACATCAAGTCTACCTGTTTTTGGATTTACTACTCCACTTTCAGAGTAACCGTTGTTAGTATCAGCTGAAACAGCTTGTACAGCACCAAATGCTGCAAGAGCGACTGCGCTTGTCAATAAAACTTTTTTCATCGTTTTATCTCCTTCATTTTTCATTATATATTTTTTCGTAAGACTATCTTACTACCATACAGTATATAAATATTTGCAGGATTTGTCAAGGGTTTTCTTCTAGTTTTTAAAGTTTTTACCCATTTTTAGAAAAAAAGGTGAAAAAAACATTTTTGTGAGAAAAAATACCCGTCAAATACTGCATTTTTCAAGTGAAAATCTCACAAACTTATCATCCTTGAGTAAAATCATTCATATCTAATCCACATAGACAGTTGGACAGAACTCACGTCTATGGTATTATCTTATAAACACTTCTAAATGTCAAGTAAAAATGGCAAGTTTTTTGATAAGAACTTGCCATTTCATCAACTTTCTACTATTTAAAATGTGACCTTATAGCAAGGCCTCAAACTCAGAGACAGTCATGCCCAACTGTTTACTTGCAACCTCCGAAGTCAGAAGACCTTGGCGGACTAAATTTACTAAGCCTACTTTTAATCCCTCTTCGATACCCTCTGCTCGACCACGTTCAAGGCCGCGCTCTAAACCTTGTTCAATGCCTTCCGCTCTAGCTGTTTCCAAGGCATAGTCCTGTGCTAACAAGGCTTGTTCTTCTCGCATACGTAGTTGACTAAACATTTTCCTGTCCTCCTCGGACCAGCTCTTGTAGTCCAGCAGTTGGTCTGCTTGACTGATGGCTCGCTCGGGTTGTTGGGTAAAGGGTTTATTCCCGAAAAACTCCAACCATGGCTTGCGAACCTTATCTTTGCTGGTTTCTCTGTATTTTTTTAATTCCAAGAATGCCATCTTGACTAGATGGTTTTCTTGTCCATTATTGGTGATAGTTAAGACCTCACCTGTCGTGTCCTCTCGCATACTGAAACTGTGGAAAGCTAAATCATCTGAGAAGTAATTACTGTCCACGATTGCAATAGCGTAAACAGGTGCGATATGCTTGTAACTCTGGTGTGTATCACCTTCACATTGGCGAATTTTTTCTAGGTTTTGATTAACCTGACTGCACAAATATGCCCACAGGCGATTAATGAAAAAATTCTGATGATGCACCTGAATTTCAATGATTACTTGAGTGCCATTGTCCAACTCCGCCAAAACATCTATACTGGTATAGAAATCCTGCGCTGAATAAGGCATGGAGGGTAATACGTGAATATTGCTTCCCTCCAAAATAGTCACATTTTTTGCTGGTAAATCCAGCATATCGCGGATAAATTGACAAGTGATTTCTGGATTGCTAAAGATTTTCTTAGCTACCAAGTCATTAGTCGGGCTGATGCCTGGATGTCTTAGAATCATATTTCCTCTCCTTTCATTATAGCACATTTTAAAATCTAGGTTTCCTAGATTCTCTGGCTCTATCTATTTATTCGGAAAAGAGATGAAAAAAACCTGAGAATCATCTCAGGCTTGATCATTAAATCTTTTTCTCAATACTGAAAAGTGGAGAAAGTGGGCGTTTTTCATGGATACGCACGATAGCATCCCCCAATAAATGAGCGATTGAAATTTGCTCAATCTTATCGATCAAACGCTCTTCTGGCAGATAGATGGTATCCAAAACAACCAATTTCTTGATAGCTGAATTTTGGATATTGTCCATAGCAGGACCAGAAAGAACTGGGTGCGTACAGCTTGCGTAGACTTCAACAGCACCAGCTTCCGCAAGGGCATCTGCCGCATGACAAATCGTTCCAGCAGTATCAATCATATCATCAATCAAGATACAAGTCTTGCCTTCGACCTTACCGATGATGTTCATGACTTCACTGGTATTCATCTTATCAACGCTACGACGTTTATCAATAATAGCAATAGATGTTTTCAAAAATTCTGCCAACTTACGAGCACGAGTCACTCCTCCATGGTCTGGGCTGACAACCACATAGTCAGAACCAACCATGCCACGACGCTCAAAATAATCCGCAATCAGAGGAGCTCCCATCAAGTGATCCACAGGAATATCAAAGAATCCTTGAATCTGTGCAGCATGCAAGTCGATGGTCAATAAACGATCCACTCCAGCTACTTCAAGCATATTTGCGACAAGTTTTGAAGTGATTGGCTCACGCGCTCTCGCCTTTCTATCCTGACGTGCATACCCATAGTAAGGCATGACAACATTGACAGATTCTGCACTCGCACGCTTCAAAGCATCTACCATAATCAAAATTTCAAGCAGATTGTCATTTACAGGCGAGCTAGTTGATTGTAGGATAAAGACGTGTTTCCCACGGATTGATTCTTCGATGTTGACCTGAATCTCTCCATCTGAAAATTGGCGAACACTTGATTTCCCCAACTCTATCCCAATCTCCTGCGCCACACGTTTTGCCAATTCTTGATTAGAAGAAAGGGCAAACAGCTTTAAATCAGAAAAAGACATGATTTCCTCCGGTATATATGTATCGCTTGTGCTTTTCACAAGATTTTTCCATTTACCATTGTAGCGCTTTTTGCACTATTTTTCAATCAAAAATAAAAGAAGGGCAACATATTTGTGCCCCTGCATTATTCTTTTGAAAAATATTCTAGTTCATCAACTCATTGTATTTCTCAACAAAACGATAAGCCTGATAAAAACCATAGAGAGTAATAGCCGTAACCACTGGAATCGCTAAAGGCAACTCTGTCTCCAATTCTACAAAAGGAGAGTTAAACAAGAAGTGAGTTCCCAAGGCTAAACCTAGGAAAATAAGCCCCTGTTTCTTGCCAACCTTCTGTCCTTTATATGCTCTGTAAAGCAAGTAAACACCTACTACAGCCAGACCTGAAAAAGTCCAGTGAGAGGCAATTCCTGAGATGATACGCTCTAAAATTCTCGAAATAGTAAAGTCAAAGCCCTCTGGCAAATCCGTACGAATATAGCCAATATCCTCAATCATTTGGAATCCCAAACCAGAAGCAATCCCAAGTAAAAACAAAGATTTTAATTTTCGCACAGGAATCAAAGCCAAAACAAAAACAAGTGGCAATAATTTCAAGGGTTCTTCTACCAAAGGAGCCACAATAGCACTTTCAAAGGCATTTAAAAATGCACTATCTGGGAAAAGAACACCCAGTAAATCATGGATATAGGTATTAGAAAAACTAGACAACCAGCCTGAAAGGAACATCCCACCCAATAAAGACAAAATCAAGGCCTTCTTTGGCAATTCCCATTTTTTCCCAATACGGAAAAGGAAATAAAGAGCCGGAATCATGTAAAAGAGAGCTAGAAAGATAGAAACTCCCATTAGTCCATATTCCGCAGCTGACATCGAACCGTCCGTATAGTAGATGGTTTCATACTGTAAACCAATACATAGCAATAAGATAAAAATAAATAAAATACTGTTTTTCTTCATACACTTTCTTTCTAAATGAAGTATTTATAATTCTACGACTGTCATACTTCCTGTATCCACATCGTAAATGGCACCAGAGATAATGACATCATCTGGTATTAGGGGGGATTCGATAAGGAGTTGCATATCCTCGCGTACACTCTCCTCTATATCTTGGAAGGGCAAAAAGTCCTGATCTGACACATCGACACCTAGTTCCTCTTTCAGATACTCCTGAAAAGGTCCATTTTCAAAGGTCTGAGCACCACAGTCTGTATGATGCAATACCACAATTTCTCTTGTCCCCATTTGTTGCTGGGAAATAACTAGCGAACGAATCATGTCCTCAGTCACTCGACCTCCTGCATTCCGCAAGATATGAGCATCCCCAAGTGCCAATCCCAAAGCTTGCGCAACGTGCAGACGAGAGTCCATACAGGTCACAATAGCCACTCTTGTTTTGGGTTTAAGTGGCAGATTTAACTGCCCATGTAGGGCAACATAAGCCTGATTGGCTTGCATAAACTGTTCAAAATACGACACGATTCCCTCCTCGAAAATTTGATAGTCAAATATTTCTCCTATCTTATCATTTTTAAGAGGATTTGTCACGGATTATGCAAAGACCTTTTTCAAAACTTCCTGAATTGTTGTCACTCCAATGACCTGAATTTCCTTAGGAGGAGTGATTCCTGTCAAGGAATTCTTAGGTACATAAATCTTAGTAAATCCCAGTTTAGCAGCTTCATTGATGCGTTGTTCGATACGATTCACGCGCCGAATCTCTCCCGTCAAGCCAAGTTCTCCTAAAAAACATTCCTGAGGATTAGTTGGCTTGTCTTTATAACTCGAAGCAATAGCAACCGCAACAGCTAAGTCTATCGCAGGTTCATCCAATTTAACACCGCCAGCAGATTTGAGATAGGCATCTTGATTTTGCAAGAGAAGACCTGCACGCTTTTCCAAAACAGCCATAATCAAGCTAGCACGATTAAAATCAAGGCCTGTCGTCGTACGCTTGGCATTTCCAAACATGGTCGGTGTTACCAAGGCCTGAACCTCAGCCAAAATAGGACGCGTCCCTTCCATGGTCACAACGATGGACGAGCCCGTAGCACCGTCTAAACGCTCTTCTAAGAAAACTTGACTCGGATTGAGGACCTCAACCAAGCCACCTGACTGCATCTCAAAAATCCCAATTTCATTGGTAGAGCCAAAACGGTTTTTGACCGCTCTCAAAATACGGAAGGTATGATGACGCTCCCCTTCAAAGTAAAGCACCGTATCCACCATATGCTCTAGCATACGAGGCCCAGCCAAGGTTCCTTCCTTGGTCACATGCCCTACGATAAAGATGGCGATATTATTAGTTTTAGCCAGCTGCATAAGTTCAGATGTCACCTCACGCACCTGAGAAACAGACCCCTGCACCCCTGAAATCTCAGGAGACATAATAGTCTGAATGGAGTCGATGATGAGGAAGTCTGGCTGGATGCGCTCCACTTCAGCTCGAACACTCTGCATATTAGTCTCTGCATAGAGATAAAACTCGCTATCAATATCTCCCAAGCGCTCTGCTCGCAACTTGATTTGCTGGGCAGACTCCTCCCCACTGACATAGAGAACAGTCCCCACTTGAGACAGCTGGGTTGAGACTTGTAAAAGAAGGGTTGATTTCCCAATTCCAGGATCCCCACCGATAAGAACGAGACTTCCCGGTACCACTCCGCCTCCAAGTACACGGTTGAATTCCTCCATCTCCGTCTTGGTTCGATTGACATTGATGGAAGTCACCTCAGCCAGTTTCATGGGCTTGGTTTTCTCACCTGTCAAGGACACACGCGCATTCTTGACCTCGGCAACCTCAACCTCTTCTACAAAAGAAGACCAAGACCCACAGTTGGGGCAACGCCCCAGATATTTAGGGGAATTATACCCACAATTTTGACATACAAATGTCGCTTTTTTCTTTGCGATAATAAACCTCTTTCTATATCTCTAACTCACACTCAATCACTTGGCAAAAATCAATCTTCTCATTTGGCACAAACTGACGCATGAGCATGTTGTGAGTTACCACTATCACGGTCTGGTAATCTCGATACTTAGCCATGCATTCTAGAAAACGAGACTTCATCTCCGCAGCTGTCTCATATTGAATAGGACTATTAGGAAGTAACTCCCCCTTATTTTCTAGAAACATAGTACGAGCTTTTTCAAAATTATCTGTGCCACTTTCATAGACCTGCCATTCATGTAATAATGGCTCCACTCTCAAAGGAAGTCCCGTAGCACAAACCACATAAAAAGCCGTTTCTAAAGCTCTTGTGACTGCAGAAGATACGATTATTTCAGCTGAAGGGAGTAAAGGATTTTTGCTCAGTTCCTGGGCTTGCTGCCGTCCCTTATCAGACAAGGGTGCCAAATCTATCCCAAATCCCGTATAAGAACTCTCCTCTAACTCACGATAATCTGGCTCCCCGTGACGCACAAAGATAATCTTCATCCTAGTGCCCTGTCGATCCAAATCCACCAGTTCGAACGCCATCAGCCGCATCTCCATCTGCAATTAAGAAAGGAGCAAAGACAGCCTGGACAACACGTTCTCCAACTTCAAGAACAACCTCTTGGTTTGTGATATTCTTCATCTGAGCAAAAATATGCCCTTCATTCCCAGGATTTCCATAATAATCCCCATCAATGACCCCAACCGAGTTAATTAAAACCAAACCCTTCTTACGAGGGTTTGAAGAACGATCATAGAGGTATAGGACCTCAGTCGGTTGCATATAAGCCTTAACCCCTGTCGGAACTAATACAATCTCTCCTGGCGCAATAACCGTACGAACAGCAACCTTTAAGTCGTAACCAGCCGCATACGCCGTCTCACGCTTAGGCAACAAATTTTCATCTGTAAAAGTAGAAACCAATTCAAAACCACGAATTTTCATAATTTTCTCTTTTCTATTATCATTTATTCTAGATTATTCTATCTTATTTATTCGGAAAAAGCACGAAAAAAAGAGCACACAATTCAAATCGCTTAGGGCTGCTGGATTCCTCCCCTGACCCGCTTCACGCAGAACTGTTGCTCCACTATTTATTATATCACATTCCTATTCATTTTAAAAGCAAAATTATTTTTTCCGTCTATTTCTAAAAAAGTCCTGCATAATAGCTGCGCATTCATCTTCCAAAATTCCCGTTTCAACCTCCACACGATGGTTGAGACGCTCATCTGTCAAGATATCGTACAAACTCCCAGCAGCGCCAAATTTCTGGTTTTTAGCCCCATAGACCACGTTTGGAATGCGGGCGAGTCCAATCGCCCCACTACACATGACACAAGGCTCAATGGTCACAAAAAGCGTGCAATCCAGCAAGCGCCAGCTCTCCTCACTCAGGTTCGCATTCTCTATGGCCATAATCTCCGCATGCATAACCGCTCGTTGCAGTTCCTCACGCGCATTATGCCCACGGCCAATGATTTCTCCGTCCTTGACAATCACACAACCAATTGGAATTTCATCGTGTTCAAGAGCAATCTCAGCTTCTCTCAAAGCTTCCCTCATAAAGACTTCTTTTTCTTCAACTGTATAATTCATCCGTTTCTCTTTTCCTACTTATCGATTTTATTATTATATCATGAATCCCAAGACAAAAAAAGCCACCGAATGCGGTGACTTTATAGGGAGATTATTATGAAAAAGAAAAGTTTAGGATATTTGTTACAACAAGTTAGGAGGTCTTCTTGTAACTGTCTATAGTATACCCGACCTATCTTAAACAAATCTTAAAAATCTCTTAGGACCAAACACTTTCTAAAATATTTGTTTGTTCACGACCAGGACCTACTGAGAAAGTAGAAATACGAACGCCAACCAATTCGCTCACACGACGAACATAGTTACGCGCATTCTCAGGAAGATCTTCCAAATTACGAACTCCAGTAATATCTTCTGACCAACCTGGCAACTCTTCATAGATAGGTTTGCAACGTTTCAATTGCTCAAGACTAGCTGGATAGTAGTCAATACGTTGACCATCAAGATCATAGGCCACACAGATTTTCACAATATCTAAACCACTCAAAACATCGATAGAGTTCAATGAAAGGTTAGTGATACCAGAAACACGACGACTATGGCGCATCACAACTGAGTCAAACCAACCCACACGACGTGGACGACCAGTTGTTGTACCATATTCATGACCAACTTCACGGATACGTTCTCCCACTTCATCAAACAACTCAGTTGGGAAAGGACCGTCTCCTACACGACTCGTATAGGCTTTACATACACCAACAACCTTGTCAATCTTACTTGGACCAACACCAGAACCAATGGTCACACCACCAGCCACAGGGTTTGATGACGTAACAAATGGATAAGTACCTTGGTCGATATCTAGCATAACACCTTGTGCACCTTCAAAAAGCACACGTTTACCGTTATCAAGCGCATCATTCAAAATGACAGATGTATCTGTCACATATTTCTTGATTTGTTGACCATATTCGTAATATTCTTCAAAAATATCATCGAAAGCAATCGCTTTACTGTCATACAATTTTTCAAAAAGACGATTCTTTTCAGCAAGGTTACGTTCTAAACGCTCACGGAAAATATCTTTATCCAAAAGATCTGCAATACGAATCCCAACACGAGCAGCCTTGTCCATATAAGCTGGACCAATTCCCTTGATTGTAGTCCCAATCTTATTGTCGCCCTTAGCTTCTTCTTGCAAACGGTCTAACTCGATATGATAAGGCAAAATGACATGCGCACGATCAGAAATACGCAAGTTATCAGTTGTCACACCTTCCTCATGAAGATAGCTCAACTCTTTTACAAGAGATTTAGGATTTACAACCATACCGTTTCCAATAACAGAGATTTTTTCAGGGAAGAAAATCCCAGATGGAATCAAGTGCAATTTAAACTTCTTACCATCAATCACAATCGTGTGACCTGCATTATCACCACCTTGGTAACGTGCAATCACTTCTGCATTCGCTGAAAGGAAGTCTGTAATCTTCCCTTTACCTTCATCACCCCATTGGGTACCTACAACAACAACTGAAGTCATAATCTTGTCTGAGCCCTCAGGCTCTTCCTTTCTCACATACATGGCAGGACTCTCACCTGCAATTATATCTTACAATTTATTATAAGAAAAAATCGCCTTTTTATCAAGAAGAAACAATAGAAAGATTTGCTATTTCCAACTATTAAAAAATGTTTTAGAAAAAATTCCGGCTATTTATCATTATTTTTCCACAAAAAGTAAAATTTGTTCGGAAATTAACTCAGACTATCTCAACAAGAAATAAAACCTTGTTTCATTATCATCTTTTCAAGATACAAACGATAAGCAACACGATAATGGTAAACGATAAAATCCCTACGACACCCAATACCATATCTAACTAAATAATAAATCAAAAATTTAAAATGAAAATGTTCCCATTCCCAACTATTATCAAAGAAAGTAGCATACTCTTCTTCGATACTGTCATAGAAATCAGTCATCTGATCATAAATATTTTGTAGCATAAGCATACACTCCTTTACTTTTTATGATCTTATTCTAACAAAAAATTATAAACAGTTATTATAAAATCCTGAATTGCTCAAATACCAACCTCAAAAAGATAACAAATAGGAAAAGTTGACAGAATAGGAACAAATATACTACCTAAATTTCAAAAACTAAGAGAATGGAAGCGGAAGGATGCGAACCCCTCGAAGGATCGTATTTACAGTCCGCAACGTTTAGCCTCTTCGCTACCCACAATTAAAGTACTAAAAAGATCTCCTTGATCGAAAACGGAGGGCTCTGAAACTTTACTCAGCAAAAATATCTCACACCAAATAACACTAAATAGATTATTAATTACAAAAAAAAGAGGCCTAAACCTCTTTTTTCTTAACTACTCCGCCAGTAGGACTCGAACCTACGACATCATGATTAACAGTCATGCGCTACTACCA
>SKEG01001301.1_pt1 | contig 20145 bp, 21 predicted proteins | sample 4826631 | NCBI WGS metagenome assembly SKEG01 (sample SAMN11008815, study PRJNA524170) | human gut metagenome | biome: Human fecal sample; material: Feces; isolation source: fecal sample from pouch patient p26, p34, p50 | host: Homo sapiens | place: Israel: Tel-Aviv | collected 2016-11-02
GGCTGTATTTATCATGCCCTAAATCAGATATTTAACTCGATTCTCCGGGAGCCATTTCCCGATTAGGCCTGTATTTCAAAATAAAATTGCTTAAAATCGTTGATAACACTTGACTTAGAGTAGAAAAAAGCAGTCGACTAATTTGCAAATGAAGCGATTGATAGATTGGTTATTGGTTGAGCTTAAAGGTGAAAGTCAGGATTTTCCCGATGAAGATAAAAGAAAACTAAGATATAACGTTTGGCAAGTTGAAAGATGGAACGATGATATTTTGTGGTTTTTCTTCCATACCTTGTATTTGTATAAGTATTCCAATTTGGAAGGAATAATCAATGCGCTCATTTCAAAGTTTACTAAGAATGAGAAGATCGAGGATCGTCAGCTGCAGTTAATTGCCAGTATCGCCGTGCGTTATTTGAATATTTGTTATAAGCAGAATAACAGGTATGAGGCCAAAAAGGTAATCCGATTTTTGCGAAAGATACCAGATAAGATTGAATTCGGATTAGCAAAAATGATTGCAGATTATTATGAAGCCTTGCTAAATAAGAAAAAGGTAGATGCTGAAGAGATTTTGGATTTAATTAAGACATGTGGTTATGAGAATTATTTGAGCTTAAATTAGGGAGATGAGATTAGTAGAAAATTAAATTTGTATTTTTTAATTTCAATTTTGCAGATTAGATTGTGCGATTGAAATTTCAAAATTAAGATAAAGCTGACAATATTTGTTATTTATTTTTTAATAAGTGGAGACATTAGGATGAATAAGAAGATTAAAGTTACAAGTGCTGCTGCCGCAGCGTTAGCTAGTTTAGTATTGATAAATGCCAATGTGAATAATGAGGTTAAGGCTGATACTAAGCCGGTTAATGCTACTAAGACTACTCAAAAAGCACAAACACCAGAAGAGGCTGCTAGGGCTAATGTTGTTACTGCACAAAAGAATTATGACGATGCAAATAAAGTCTTGAATGGCGACTTGAAGACCAACAAAGATAAGGCTGACGCTAAAGTAGTCGCAGCACAAAAAGCATACGATGAAGCAGTTGCTAAATTGCAAGCAGCTAAAGATGCACTTGCCAAGGCTCAACAAAAGTTGCAAGATATCTTGGATGCTGAATATGCTCAATCAATCATTACTTCAGGTCTAACAGAGACTAAGAAGACAGATAAGCAAGAACCTGTTAAGATTCCAGAAGCAACCCCAGAGACTAAGACTGATGACATTTCTACTACTCCTAAGAAGATCCGCTTAACTCACAATGCCTTTGTTTACAACAAGCACGGTAAATTGATCAGAAAAGGTTTGCACATTAAATGGATTAAGCGCGATAAGCTGGTTAAAGTTTTGAAGAATGCAAAGATCGTTAAGATTAATGGCAAGAGATACTACCAGATCGGCAGAAATAAGTTCGTTAAGGTAGCAAACTTTGAAATTACTACTCATGCGGTCCACTTCAAGGCTAGACTCAAGGGCAACAAGAAGGTCAGAGCTTACAATCGTTCAGGTAAGTTTAACAAGCATTACGCACGTCCAAACCATACTTATACTTTCAACGAAAAGGCTAAGATCAATGGTAAGACCTACTACAAGATTGCTGGTACTAATAACTGGATTCCAGCTAAGAAGTTAGCTTTGAAGAAATAGTTGAATTTTAGCTAATAAAGCAAGAGAACATTAACCGAAATTGGTTAATGTTCTTTTTGTATATTTATTATGGTATCTATTTTAAATAAATTTGATTTGAATTTGTTTCCCCATTGAATGAGCAATTTCGGCTAATTTATCAAAAGTTACATTATCTCCTCGTTCAATTCGTGCAATAGTAGATTGTGGAAACCCCTGTTCGCTCAGCTGAATTGGCCTGCGTTAATCTTGCTTCTTCACGGGCTTTATATAGTGCAATCGCACTAGCAGATTTTTCTTTGTCAGCGTAAAATTCTTTTGCAAACTCAGAATTTTTTAATTCTTGATCTAAAATATCATTGATTTTCATAACGATCCCACCATTCTTTTTTGTCCTTTTTAAGTTCCCTAATTATAGCATGTGAGAATAAAGTGCCGGATGAATTTGCTATACTATAAAAGAGTTATGACAATTATTTCTTCACGAAAGAGCATACTAAAATGACAACACAAGAAATCGAAAAACTCAAAAAAGTTGACGAAATCATGTTTAATCTTCAAGATTCTGTCGATCCTCTCAAAAAATTGTTGCAAGCAGGAAAGTTATTGAAAGAATTAAAACTGATTGATAATCCAACTGATACTGATGAAATCATTCAAGCTTATACTCAAAATGTGTATGAGCAATTAAACAAAATTATTGAACGCAAAAATGTTTCATTTAATCAAGCTACCTTAGATTATTTGCAAAAAGATCCCGACAATAATGAACTGGTAATTGTGCCAGCTAGAGAACATTTCAAAGAATATGCTTTAATTGTGTTGCGCTTCAATGATCAATTGTCCGCTTGGCGTAATGAAATGGACGGCCAAGATTACCGTGTTTTAGCAGAAAACTTGGATCAGCATCGCACCAATATTCATAATTTTTGTTTGTCCGACATCAAGATCATGAATCGTTTAGCTGAAAAAGCGCACCAAGCTCCATTTTCAGTCAGTTCAAAAGATGATCCTGATCGTACTGATTATGGTCAAGCAATCGTGAAATTTTGTTGTGAGGATGTTTGTGGGGTTGTTAAGTCTAGTAAATAATCAAGTAACTGAGAATTTGTTTTCATGACAGATTCTCAGTTTTTTGCGCTTTCATGAAAAAATCTTCTATACAGAAGATTTCAAGCTTTTTATAGAAAAACCAAATACTATATAAAGTAAGAAAATGAGGTGCAAATATGACGATCGGACAACAACTTAAAAAATCACGACTTTTATTTGGTTTAACACAGGAAGAAATGAGTGCGGGAATTGTCAGTGAATCTTTTTATTCTAGGGTTGAAAGAGACAAGAATGCCATCACTATCAACAAACTAATCGCAATGTTGAATGCTAATAATATCTCTTTGAATGATTTCTTTAAGACTTTTGATAATGAAGGGATGCCAGAACTTAAGCTACAAAGACAAATTTATTCGGCATTTAATGATCGCGATCTTGATCAGCTTCATCAGATAGAAAAAACTCTGTCTTCTAAAAATGATGTATTGTATTTTAAAACTAAGTTGATAATCGCAACATTAGAACATCGTTCAATTAAAATGCCAGATTCAATTCGTAAGCAATTAAAAACTAATTTAATAGATCTTGATCTAAAAGAGCAGGACTTTTGGGATTTGGCAATTAGCGTTCCTTTGTATCAATTTAGTGAATTGACTCCGTTGATGAGTTATATTATTGCTCATTTTTCAAAGCTGGATCTAGATAATTCTCAGGTAGTTATATCACTAATGAACTTATTGATTGGTTATCTTGACCGTGCTTATAGAGAAAAACATCTTGTGGAAGCAAAAAAGACTTTGAATTTTGCTAATAAAATACCTAATGACTTTGAAATTATGTTTCATAAATTAATCATTAAATATTATTCGGCTTTGATAGACAAAAATCTTGAAATGGCTAAAGGCATAACAGATCTTTTACAAATTTGTGGTTATCAAAGATACATTGATATGTTGCCGCAAGCTAATAGAGGATCAAAATGATTGGCGCGCATCTAAAAGAAGTGCGGAAGTCATTACATTTTTTGCAAGAACAGATGACTGAGGGAATATTGGATCGCTCATTTTATTCTCGAGTAGAAAATGATTGTAGTGAAATTAACGTTAATGATTTAGTCAAATTGCTGCATTATCATCGAATTCTGGTAGCAGATTTTTTACGAGGATTTGGGACGACATCAACTGATATTGAAATTTTGCAGAATCGGATTACTACGGCGTATTTAAATGAAGATGTGGTTACTCTGCAAGATCTTTATATTAATACTAAATTCGCTGATGTGAGAATGAAGAAAGTAGTACGGATATTAATTAATCGGTTGAACGGCGTCAACAATTTAGATGAAAGAGATAGAGAATTTAGCTATAGTTTTTTGAACGAAGATAACTGGAATTCTGAGAATCTTTGGTTAGTACTTCATATGCTAGATTTGTATGAATTATCTGATTTAAAGATATTGGTCGAAACTATTTTTCATAAAGTAATTCGTAAAAGAAAATGAACGATCTATGCAACTGGCGGCACAGATCGCTCTTAGGTATTTGGAGATTTGCTGCAAGCGTCAAACTAAAAACAGTGAAATTAAGAATGCAATTGCTTTTTTGCAAAAACTGCCTAAAACAACTAATTTTGCAATTCATAGGATAGCAGCAGAGTATTATAATGGATTAGTTAACCATGATCAAGAAGGTGCTGATAAAATAGCAAACTTATTAGTTAGAAATTAGAGGCAGAAAATGACAATTGGTGAGGCGTTAAAACAAACCCGTTTGCATGCTGGATTGACGCAAGAAGAGATGGCTGCTGGAATTATCTCAGAATCATTTTATTCTAAGGTAGAAAGAGATATTCATGAAATTGATGCGAATTTGTTGATCAGAATTTTATCAAAGCATCATTTTGATGTTGGAAGTTTTTTTAGCCGAGTTAATAATTCTGATAATACAACTGATCCTGATTTTGATTTGATGAATCAAATTAGTTTTGCTCAAAATCGCAAAGATCTGAAAAAGCTAGATGAAATTGCGGCCAAAATAGCAAATCGAGGAAGCACATGTCCGCCTAGTTTCTGGCTTAAGTTTAGACTAGAGGATGCCTATGCCTGGGTACTTCATTCAGACAAACGGATTAGTCCCGAACTGAAGAGAAAGGTAAAGGCGGTCATCATGGATGAAGATTGGAACAGGACGGCTTATCATTATTTGAGTCAAGCTGTGATCTTTTTAGATATTGATGATGCCTATCAATTAGTTGATTCCGCATTTCGTTCATATGAGAAAAATCCGGCCACCGATACGTTCACTTTACAGTTTGTTGCGATAATTGCCGTTAATTTCTTGAATTGTTGTTTTCATAAGAATGCTAGTAAAAAATATACCGATCGCGCGATTCAATTTTTACGCGAATTGCCGGTTGATGGAGCTATTGGGATTAATAGTGTGCTCGGCACATATTATGAGGCGGTCTTTGACGGGGATGCCAAAACTGCGAAGGAAGTTATTGATGTCCTAAAAAAGAGTGGTTGTGTCTCGTTAATTGAAGATACTTTTAAAAAGTAGCGCAAACTGTCTAGGTCAAATTTAGGCAGTTTTTTCAATGCACACAAAAAATAAAATCTTCAATTTGGAAGATTTTATGATTAATTGCGTTTCTTTTAGTATCATAGAAATATTTGTGCTTTAAATTAAGAAAAAGCCCGGTATTCAAAGATAGAAGTAGTATAACTATCCTTTGTCACTTTGGATACTGAAAATAGGAAAATGAGTTTAGAGAATGAAAAAAATAATCTATTCAGAGAGTTTCATCCAATTAGTCAAATACGTTTTAATTGGGGGGTTAGGGCTAGTTGTTGACTTTGGAGTCTACACGATTTTGACGCATTTCAAGATGAATGTAGAAATTGCTAATATCATTTCCTCAACTTGCGGAATAATTAATAATTTCTTTTGGAATTCGTATACTAATTTCAAGGTACACGACCGACTTTTATTACGGTTCATTTCGTATTTTTTTGTCGGTCAAATCACCACTGTTTTTACCACAGTTTCCTTATTTATCTTTGTTACACAACTAGGTTACCCTCACTTAATCGTGAAGGCGGTAGCGACTTTTGTTGCTACACTAATTCAGTTTATTATTAATAAAATAATTACTTTTAGAAAAGTCGGGAAGTAGAATGAAAAAATTGTCAATTGTGGTGCCGTGCTATAACGAGCAGGAGTCATTACCCCTGTTTTATCCAGCGGTGCAAAAAGTATTGCATGATATGCCAGTCAAAGCCGAGTATTGGTTTGTCGATGATGGTTCTCGTGATCATACCTTGCAGGAGATGCAAAAGCTGCACAAAGAAAATGAAGCCGTACATTATATTTCTTTTTCAAGAAATTTTGGCAAAGAAGCAGCAATTTATGCAGGTCTTAAAGCTGCTAAGGGAGATTATGTAGTCTTAATGGACGTAGATCTACAAGATCCGCCTGAGTTTTTACCGAAAATGTACCAGCTGCTTGAATCTGGTGAGTATGATGCGGTAGGGTGTCGTCGAATTGATCGCACGGGGGAGAGTAAATTTAAATCATTTTTGAGCGATCAATTTTATAAGGTGATTAATAAAATGTCTAAAACCGAGATCGTTTCAGGTGCACGGGATTATCGCATGATGACACGACAGATGGTTAATGCCGTTTTGTCAATACCCGAGTATAGTCGCTTTTCTAAGGGAATTTTTTCCTGGGTTGGTTTTAAAACTAAATATCTTGAATACCATAATGTAAAGCGTGTTGCTGGCGATACTGATTGGACGACCAAGAAGCTATTCAAGTATGCATTAAGTGGAATTGCCGACTTTTCACAAGCACCTTTAAATTTATCAGTTTGGATTGGGATAATTTCCTTTATATTGTCGATTGCTGGTATGATTTTTGTCATTGTCAGAAAAATCATCAATCCAGGATCTAGTATCTTTGGTTGGGCTAGTTTGGTTTCCGTGATTTTATTAATTGGTGGTTTGCAGCTGCTTTGTATCGGAATTATTGGACGCTATATTGGTAAAATTTATTTACAAGTGAAGAATCGACCAATTTATATTATTAAGGAAAAAAAGTAAGAAAAGGGAAAATAAAAGTAGAAGTCAATATAAAAAAGATAGATTGGGATAAAGTAGGCTGGCGTGTTTGCCCTTATATCATTATTTTGCTTGTAATTTATATGATGATCAGGAGTCAAATTTTAACGCATTCAGTTCTTTTAACCAGCGATGCGTTGCTGCATTTCCAGAGACTCTACGATACGAGCATGCAGATTAAGACTGGAAATTTCTCATATTTTCAAACTAATTTTGCCTTTGGTCATTCTGGGGAATTTTTAATGCCGTATATGGACCGTTTTTAGCCTATGCGGGTGGATTGTTATTGCTTTTAGTTCGTAATTGGTTTAATTTCCAGATTCTAGTAATTTTTATCGTATTTTTAATCGCCGGAATTGGAATGTATCGATTGGCTTTAAAGGCAAAGGTCAATGAAGTTATCGCCATTTTACTTGCTGTATTGTATTTGCAATTTGGGATTGTTGCGGGAATTCTGCGTTTCAACTTTATGGCGTGGGGTGCAGCACTTGCTCCGTATGCTATGATGCAAGTACTTTATATGATTGAAGATAAAAAACGACCAATTCATTGGTTGAGTTTAGCTTTAATCATGGCATTGATTGCTCAAGTACACTTGCTATCGACTATTTTCATAGCTTGTACCTTTGTCCCTTTTGCCATTTATGCTCTAGTTAAAACTGCTGAAAAGAAGCAGATGATTATTGATTTCTTCAAGGCAGTTGGCACAACGCTGGTATTAACAGCTAATATCTGGGGCGCGTTGTTAGTCTTATTTTGGAATAATAAGATTTCAATGCCCAATAGATATAACTTGTATTATCATGTCATCAAGTATAAGAAATTCACTAATATTCATGGATTTCTTTTATTCTCGCTGATTTTACTTCTTGTCTTTCAACTGATCTATGTATTGACGCATTTGCGAGAATCGGTTGTTAATACGTTGACTACCTTTGTTGGATTATTCATCTTGTTGATTTCATCGTATCTGATGCCGTGGGCTAAGATCCAAGCAGTTTTTCCTAAGTTAATTTCTTCACTGCAGTTTCCTTACCGATTAACAGTGGGTGCATGGCATTGCTTTTACTGGGAATAGGAATTTCAATGACTAATTTGATGAAGAAAAATATCAAGTTAGTTAACATGTTGGTGATTATGGGATTAGTTTTAGCATTTGCTCAAAACTTTGCTGCTAATTATACGACTAATAGAACTAGAGCATTAGAATTCTTGGATCCACATCACGTAGTAATTATTCAAACTTACAGCAAAATTACGAAACACCGCAAAAAGTTTCAACACATTTTGCGTTATACCAATAATGATCAGCTCTTTGAGGCCATTAACCATACTGAGCCAGATTATATGCCATATACTAAGCATGCTTCAAATGCGGCATATCAAAAGAGGATTTTGAATCAAGCTAAGCATTATCATTACCAAGTTCAAGGCAGTAAGCTGATCCTTACTTGGCATAGTAAAAAAGCAAAGATGAAAACTTTGCCAATTGTGATGTATCATCAATCTCGCTTAACTTTGAATGGGGAGATCCAAACTAAGATGAAGTAAAATACTATTACGCAGCCAATTATCAAAGCAAGGAAAGGCAAGAATGCCGCTAGTTTGCAGTTTATGACGCCGATTTGGTTTAAAGTATTGCTAGTGATCAGTATTTTGGGTTGGATCGCACTGATTGTGTATGGTATTTTTGTAAGACAAAGAAAAATTGGCTTAAGATAAACGATTAACAGAATCTATGTACTATTGAAATTTTAGTACATAGGTCTTTTTAATTCGCGGTAATAACAACTTTGTTATTTTTTGATTGTTAAATAAGTATTTGATTTACGAGCTATGAAAACGCTATTCTAGATATAAAGAGAAAAAGAAAGGCGGAAATTAAATAATGAAGAACGGTAAATATCAAGTACGCGCACAAGGTCATGGCTCAGAATCAATGCTAATGGCTGTTACTATTGAAGATGATAAGATCAAAAATATTGAAATTGATTCATCCGGCGAAACTAAAGGCGTTGCCGATGAAGTCTTCAACCGCTTGCCCAAGCAAATTGTTGATAATCAAACTTTAAATGTTGATGCTGTTAGTGGTGCAACTATTTCAAGTCACGGCGTTGTAGATGGAATCGCACAAGCAATTACTGAAGCTGGTGGGGATGCTGCAGAATGGAAGAAGCGTAATAAGCCGGTAGCTGCCAAAGCAACAGATGAAGAAATAACAGTCGACGTAGCAGTTGTCGGTGCTGGTGGTGCCGGTTTGGCTGCTGCAGTTCGCTCAATCCAACATGGTGAAAAAGTTGCTATTTTAGAAAAGTACCCACAAATTGGTGGTAATACTAGTCGTGCCGGTGGTCCAATGAACGCTGCCGAACCTGACTGGCAAAAGAATTTTAAGGCACTTCCAGGTGAAAAGGATACTTTGAAGGAATTAGCTGCAACTCCAATTGATCAAATTGATCCTGAATATCAAGATGACTTTAAGGAATTACAAAAGCAAATTAAAGAATATGTTGATTCAGGTGCAGATTACTTATTTGATTCAACTTTACTTCACGAAATCCAAACTTACTTGGGTGGTAAGAGAACTGACCTTAAAGGAAATGAAATTCACGGTAAGTATGCTTTAGTTCATGAATTAGTAACAAATGCATTGAACTCAGTTAAATGGTTAGCTGATTTAGGCGTTAAGTTCGACAATAGTGATGTAACTGAACCAGTTGGTGGTTTATGGCGTCGTGGTCACAAACCAGTTGAACCGATGGGTTATGCTTACATCCATATTTTAGGTGACTGGGTAAGAGACTACGGTGTTGATCCATATCTTGAAACTCGTGCTGAAAAATTAATCATCGAAGATGGCAAGGTTCGCGGTATAGTTGCTACTCGCGCCGATGGCAGCAAGTTGACTGTTCACTCAAAGGCTGTCATCTTAACTGCCGGTGGTTTTGGTGCCAACACTAAGATGGTCCAAAAGTACAATACTTATTGGCAAAAGATTGATGATGATATTGCTACAACTAACTCACCATCAATTACTGGTGACGGGATTAACTTGGGTCTTGAAGCTGGTGCCGACTTGTTCGGTATGGGCTTTATCCAATTGATGCCAGTAGCTGATCCAAAAACTGGTGAATTATTCACTGGTGTTGTTACTCCTCCGGCAAACTACATTATGGTTAATAAGGAAGGTAAACGTTTCGTTAACGAATTTGCGGAACGGGATGTATTAGCTAAGGCAGTCATTGCTAATGGTGGATTAATCTATCAAATTGCTGATGATAATATTAAGGAAACAGCCTACAATACTACTCAAGAATCACTTGATGCTCAAGTTAAAGCTGGTACTTTGTTTAGAGATGATACTTTGGAAGGTTTGGCTAAGCAAATTGGGATGGATCCAGATGTCTTAGTTGAAACTATTAAGAAGTACAACTCATATGTTGATGCAGGAAAAGATCCAGAATTCCATAAGAATGTATTGGGCTTGAAATGTGAAGTTGCTCCATTCTACGCAACCCCTCGTAAGCCTGCAATTCACCATACTATGGGTGGCTTGGTTATCGATACTAAGGCTCATGTTCTTAACAAAGACGGCAAGATCATTGATGGCCTGTACTCAGCTGGTGAAAATGCTGGTGGTATTCACGCAGGTAACCGTTTGGGTGGTAACTCATTGGCTGATATCTTTACCTTCGGCCGCATCGCTGCTAATACTGCTTATGAAGATATGCCAACGGAGCCAGACGCTACTTCTGGAGCTTCACAGAATTAATTGAGAAAGAAATAATATCAAAACTAAAAGAGTGAGATTTAATTCTTGCTCTTTTTGCGTTTAAAAATCAAATTTTGTGTAAAATAAAGAAGATGAAACGCAGAAGGGATAGATCAATGAAAAAGCTCATCACATTAATATTTCTAGCAATATTTCCATTCACTTGTGGGTTCATGAACATCGCTCACCGCGGCGATAACGAGCAGGGGAAATACGCTGAACACAGCTTTGCAGCATATGATCGTGCCGTTTGCGCACAAGTTGATTATTTAGAATTGGATTTGCAAGAAAGTGCCGACCATGTTTTAGTCGTTAGTCATGATAACAACTTGAGTCGCGTTTTTGGCGTGGATCAATCAATTGAAGAAAATACTTTTAAGAAGTTAACTAATTATCTTAATCAAAGCGGGGAAAGCATTCATTCACTCGAAGAGGTTTTTCAACGCTATCAAAATAACCCGCAAGTGAAGTTTATGCTAGAGCCAAAAGGCAATGGGGAAGATGCCAAAAGAATAGTTAAATTAGTTAATAAGTATCATTTGCAAAAGCGGGTTTTATTTGAATCATTTTCTGATTCAACACTCAGTAAGCTAGCTCGCTTAGCACCCGAAATTCCACGCACGCAATTAGCCGGCTCATATAAAGCGATCGGACGCAGTCAGGATTTTGCTGCTAGTTTTTATACTAGTGACGCTGCCAATTATTTACGTGATAAAAACAAGAAATACATGCTATGGGGCGTAAACAGTAGTAAGCAAATGTATAAATTTTTAAATCCTGATAAGGGCGTTACCGGTTTATTGACTGATTTCCCGATTCGTTTAGCCAAAATTCTGCAAGAGAATAATCATTTTCGCATTCACTATCAATCGATAATTTTTCCGACTGAAAAGCTTGCTGCTAATCTTAAGTTAAAGAATGGTAATCAAGTGCAGGCTGACCAAGTTAAGTTGGTAAATAATCAATTGTGGTATCATGTTCAACCCAACATGTGGGTGAGTGAGAAAAATCTGTTTCACCATGAGTCTTCAGCTCCTCGTGCTCAAGTAGGTTTGGTTAAAGTTGACAAAGCAACACCGGTTTGGACAGATCTTTCGTTTAAAAAATCAGCCGGCAAAACCTTGCGTACCCACAGCCATTGGAACTACTTTGCTATAGCTAAATATCATGGCAAACGTGTTTATAATTTAGGTGGCAATCAGTGGATTAAGTGATGAATACAATACATCTATCTCTTTTTTCTAAAATAAATTCATGTTATAATCGTAACCAAAGCAAGAATCAAGAGGGATCGACTTTATTTACAGAGAAAAGCCAAACAGCTGAGAGGCCAGAAGTTGATTAGTAGCTTGATTAGCTGATTAATTGAAATTAAGTAGGTTAATCCGGACACTTCAGCGCCGTTATCGCTTATAAGAGAAGTACATTTTTGTACTTAACCATAGGTGGTACCGCGGTTAGTAAATCGTCCTAGACAACATTGTCTAGGACTTTTTTATTGGAGGATTTTTAATGACAGATTTAGCACCTAAATACAACCCTAATGAGGTTGAAAAAGGCAGATATCAAACTTGGCTTGATGAAGATTTATTCAGGCCATCCGGTGACAAGAAAGCTCACCCATATTCAATTGTTATCCCACCACCAAACGTAACTGGTAAATTACACTTAGGTCACGCATGGGATACCGCAATTCAAGATACTTTAATTCGTTTCAAGCGTATGCAAGGCTACGACACTCTTTACCTTCCAGGTATGGACCATGCCGGTATTGCTACCCAGGCTAAGGTTGAAGCTAAGCTTCGCAAGCAAGGCAAAGATCGTCACCAAATGGGTCGTGAAGCTTTTGTTAAGCAAGTTTGGGACTGGAAAGACGAATATGCTTCAATTATCAAGGGCCAATGGGCTAAGATGGGTCTTTCACTTGACTACTCAAGAGAAAGATTTACTTTAGACAAGGGTCTTTCAAAGGCAGTTAAGAAGGTCTTCGTCCAACTTTACAAAGAAGGTCTTATTTACCGTGGTGAATACATCATTAACTGGGACCCAGCACTTCAAACTGCTTTGAGTGATATCGAAGTTATTCACAAGGATGACAAGGGTGCCTTTTACCATGTTAAGTATCCATTCGCAGATGGCTCAGGCTATGTAGAAATTGCTACTACTCGTCCTGAAACCATGTTTGGTGATACTGCTGTTGCGGTTGCACCAGGGGATGAAAGATACAAAGATATCGTTGGTAAGGAATTAGTATTACCACTTGTTGGTCGTCATATTCCAATTATCGAAGACCAACACGTAGATCCAGAATTCGGTACTGGTTTAGTTAAGATCACTCCAGCCCATGACCCTAACGACTTCCAAGTAGGTAACCGTCATAATTTGAAGAGAATCAACGTTATGAACGACGATGGTACTATGAATGAAGAATGCGGCAAGTACGCTGGCATGGATCGTTTTGACTGTCGTGAAGCTTTAGTTAAGGACCTTAAAGAAGAAGGCTACTTAATTAAGGTTGAACCAATCGTTCACTCAGTAGGTCACTCAGAACGTTCAGGCGTTCAAGTTGAACCACGTCTTTCAAAGCAATGGTTCGTTAAGATGAAGCCACTTGCTGACAAGGTTCTTGAAAACCAAAAGACTGATGGCAAGGTAAACTTTGTTCCAGATCGTTTCGAAGGTACTTTGGACCACTGGATGGAAGATGTTCATGATTGGTGTATTTCACGTCAATTATGGTGGGGTCACCGTATTCCAGCTTGGTACAACAAGAAGACTGACGAAACTTACGTAGGTGAAGAAGCTCCTAAGGATATCGAAAACTGGGAGCAAGATCCAGACGTACTTGATACTTGGTTCTCAAGTGCATTATGGCCATTCTCAACTCTTGGCTGGCCTGATACTAATTCAGAAGACTTCAAGCGTTACTTCCCAACTAATGCGTTAGTAACTGGTTACGACATCATCTTCTTCTGGGTATCAAGAATGATGTTCCAAAGTCTTCACTTCACTGGCAAGCGTCCATTTAACGATGTTGTTTTGCACGGTTTAATGCGTGACGAACAAGGACGCAAGATGAGTAAGTCACTTGGTAATGGTGTTGACCCAATGGACGTAGTAGACAAGTATGGTGCTGACGCTCTTCGTTGGTTCCTTCTTAACGGTACTGCTCCTGGTCAAGATACTCGTTATGATCCTAAGAAGTTGTCAGCAGCTTGGAACTTCATTAATAAGATTTGGAACGCAAGCCGTTTCGTAATTATGAACTTGCCTGCTGATGCTAAGCCTGCACACATGCCAGATGTAAGCAAGTTTGACTTGTCAGATAGATGGATCTTTGATCGTTTGAACCACACTGTTAGTGAAGTAACTCGTTTATTTGATGAATATCAATTTGGTGAAGCAGGCCGTGAAGCTTACAACTTTATCTGGAATGACTTCTGTGACTGGTACATCGAAATTTCTAAGGTCGCTTTGAATGGTGACGATGAAGAATTAAAGGCAAGAAAGCAAGAAAACTTGATTTGGATTCTTGATCAAATCTTACGTTTGATGCACCCAATTATGCCATTTGTTACTGAAAAGCTTTGGCTTTCAATGCCTCATGAAGGCAAGTCAATTATGGTAGCTGAATACCCAACTACTCATAAGGAATTTGAAAACAAGCAAGCAGATAGTGACATGGCCTTCTTAATTGAAATTATTAAGGCTGTACGTAACATTCGCATGGAAGTTAATGCTCCAATGTCTAGCCAAATTGATATTATGATTCAATTAGATGATGAAGCTAACAAGCATGTTTTGGATGAAAATGCTGACTACGTTGAGAACTTCTTACATCCAAAGGAATTAACTGTAGCTGCAGAAATCGAAGCTCCAAAACTTGCTAAGACTGCCGTTATTCCAGGTGCACAAATCTTTGTTCCATTAACTGAATTAGTTAACGTTGATGACGAATTGGCTAAGATGGAAAAAGAAGAAAAGCGTCTTGAAGACGAGGTTCAACGTGCCGAAAAGAAACTTGCAAACAAGGGCTTTGTTGACCATGCTCCAGAAGCTGTTGTAAACAAGGAAAAGGAAAAGAAAGCAGATTACGAAAGCCAATTGGCTGGTGTTCGTGAACGAATTCAAGATTTGAAAGAGAGTAAATAATTGAAATTTACCAATGCTGAAGAGGTAATCCATTATTTATATTCATTGCCTCATTTGCATCCTAAGAATGATTTATCTTTTATCAAGAAGTTGCTCCAGCAATTAGGTAATCCGCAGGATCAGGTAAAAACGATTCATATTACGGGGACCAACGGTAAAGGTTCAACATCATACTACTTAGCAAATCTATTAAAAAAGGCCGGTCAAAAGACTGGCCTTTTTGTCTCACCTTATGTTTATCAATTTAATGAACGAATTCAATTAAATAATCAAGATATAAGCGATGAAGATTTAGTTAATGTGGCTAATAAGGTTCAAGCTGCCTTTGAAGAAATTAAGCAAGAAGATAAAGAATTTTCGTTAGTTACATTTGAGTATGAAGTTGCGATGGCCTTTGTTTATTTTGAACAAGAGCATTGTGATTATGCCGTGATTGAAGTCGGAATTGGCGGCGAGCATGATAAAACTAATGTGATTGTCCCAGAGGCAAGCATCATTACTACGGTAGGATTAGATCATGAGAAGATTATTGGACCGACAATTCAAGATATTGCGCGAGAAAAGAGTGGCATTATCAAGAAAAATCGTCCAGTAGTATTAGGGAATGTTCCTGATGATGTTCTGCCTATTTTGGTGAAAAAGGCAGATGTAGAGCATGCACCACTTTTCCGATTAAAGCATGATTTTGCAATTACAACGCAAAATGGAGCGTTGAAGTATACAGATGATAAACGCAGTATTTCTTTTGATTTTCGTCCGCAGGTAGAGGCCTATGATATTGCTGTAGCCGTTAAGACCTTTTTACTTCTTAAATTGAAGCTAGATAATCAAGAGATAGCAGCTGCAATTGATCAAACTCAGATTCCTGGACGTTATCATATTTTGCAAAAAGAACCATTAATCATTTTGGATGGAGCTCATAATATTCAAGCAATGTCCAATTTGCTGGAAGTAATTCATGCCGAAGCAAAAAAACGGCATAGCCATGTTTATGCTTTAGTGACTATGATGAAAGATAAAGACTTAGAGCAAGTTTTTAATTTATTTAACCAAGATGATCAAGTGTTATTAACAACATTAGATTATCCTCGTGTTGCTAAAGAAAATGATTTTCCCGTTGATGTCCAAAGACGATATAATTATGAAGGAGATTATCGGGAAGGCTTTGCTAAATTAAAAGAGAAGATGAATGCCAGCGATATTCTGCTGGTGACCGGATCGTTTTATTTAGTAAGTGCAATTTTAAATTGGAAAGGAAAAGGCAATGCAGGTTAAAGGGATAAACGATGATATTCAAGGCATTATCTTTGATATGGATGGTCTATTGGTTAATTCTGAAGAATTGTATTGGAAGGCTAATATCCAAGCTGCAGAAGAAGAAAAACTTGGGACGCCTAGGGATGCATATTTAAAGTTAACTGGTGCAACTGTTAAAGAAATGCAGGATTTTTATCATAAATATTTCAAAACTGATGCTGATCGTGACCGATTTATTAAAAGAACCGATGATTTGGTTTGGCAGTGGACCGATGAAGGAAAATTAAAGTTACGTCCTGGTGTTCAAGAAGCATTAGATGAATTTAAAAATCGTGGCTTGAAAATGGCAATTGCTTCAAGCAACTACGAAGATGTGTTGCAACATTTTTTGTGGGCAACAGGGATTAGAAATTATTTTGATTTTCATTTAAGTTATTTAGATGTGCAAAAGGGACACATTAAAGCTAAACCGGCACCAGATATTTATTTAGCAGCTACTAAAAAAATGAATCTAGCAAAAGAAAATATTTTGGTTTTTGAAGATTCATCAACTGGTGTCCAAGCTGCGAAAAATGCAGGCTTAAAATGTGTAATGGTGCCAGATCTAATGGCTCCGACTGACCAAGACAAACAGAATGCTATAATGATTTGTCAAAACTTTTTTGATTTTCTTAAAAAATTTAGCTCTTTTTTGCGTATTAAGTAATGAAGGGAGAAATTTTTATGATAGAAATAAACTCAAATCATTACTTTGTAAATACAGACCTAGAATTACTAGCTAAGTTATTTGAGCAGTTCAAGGATAAGGGAATTAGAACTTTTGAAGAGTTAGAGTCTTTTTTAAGAAAAAGAGATTTTAATTCCTTCGATGATATAGTTCAATTCATAACAGGTTCAAGTTGCCCCAGCAATTTGGCGATTACGGCTGAAGAGGTAATGGATCGCCTGCGAATGGCGTCATCTAAACGCAAACCTGTTTTAACCTCAAGTGTTGAAGTTGGGACATATTTAGCTGATAAATTAGTAGGTCACAAGCAAGAAGAGCTTTGGGCATTATATGTCGATAATGGAAATCGAATTGTAGCTGAGAAAAAGATTTTTCAAGGCACGTTAAATAAATCAGTCGCACATCCGCGAGAAATTTTTCGCTGGGCCGTAATCTATGACTGTTCGGGGATTTTTATTGCTCATAATCATCCTAGTGGTAAATTAATGCCGTCTTCCAACGACTTTGAATTAACTAAAGATCTATATCGGGCGGCAAAAATGATGAAAATTGATCTTTTAGACCATTTTATTGTGGGACAAGGACAATATTTGAGCATGCGTGAAAAAGAATTGTTTTAAACTTCTTTAAAATTTGCGTGAAAATCACCTTTAAAGTTATAGTATGCTATAATTATTCAAGATTTAGAGACCGCAACAATTAAGGAGAGATTTTTGTGTTTGGATTAGGTACAAAGAATATTGGTATCGATTTAGGTACAGCCAATACACTTGTTTACATGGAGGGTAAAGGAATTGTTTTAAGAGAACCTTCTGTAGTAGCAAAGAATACACATACAGGTGAAGTAATCGCAGTTGGTTCAGAAGCCAAGGAAATGATTGGTAGAACCCCAGGTAGTATTGTAGCTATCCGTCCAATGAAGGATGGGGTTATTGCTGATTACGATACTACTGCTGCTATGCTTAAGTACTTTATGGAAAAGACTGTTGGCAATTCTAAGCCTTCAGTAATGATTTGTGTTCCTTCAGGTGTTACTGAAGTTGAAAAGCGTGCTGTAATTGATGCAGCTAGAGTAGCTGGTGCTCGCGAAGCTTTCGTGATTGAAGAACCATTTGCTGCAGCTATTGGTGCAGGTCTTCCAGTTATGGATCCTACTGGTTCAATGGTTGTTGATATCGGTGGTGGTACTACTGATGTTGCTACTATTTCATTAGGTGGTATTGTTTCATCAACTTCAATTCGTCAAGCTGGAGATAAGTTTAACAATGCAATTATTAATTACATTCACTCCAACTTTAACTTATTGATTGGTGAAAGAACTGCTGAAGATATTAAGATTCAAGTAGGTTCTGCTTCAATTGAAAAAGCTAAGGAAATTGAAGCTATGAATATTCGTGGTCGTGATTTGGTTACTGGTTTGCCAAAGTCAATTGATATCAACGCTGAAGATATCGCTAAGGCTATTCAAGATGTTGTTCAAGACATCATCGTTGCAATTAAGGAAACTTTAGAACAAACCTCTCCTGAAATTGCTGCCGATGTTATCGACCACGGTATCGTTTTAACCGGTGGTGGTGCATTGCTTAAGAACTTGCCAGAAGTAATTTCTGAAGCAACTAAGGTTCCAGTATTTATTGCACAAGATCCACTTGATTGTGTGGCAATTGGTACTGGTGAATCACTCAAGAATATTGAAGTAATGCGTAGAAGTCGCAAATAATAAAAAAGCCGGCTATGGCCGGTTTTTCTTTAGGATCAATTCTTAATGAAAAAATTTCTACAAAATAAAAAGTTATTATCAACATTTATTGTAATTATTGTCATTTTTGCCGTTTTAGGTGGGAGTGTTAGTTTACGTAATAAACGTAATGCTCCATTGCTTGTTCAAAGCTTAGGAAATGATATTGTAGCCTTAGGATCTAGAATTATTGATGTTCCGGTAGGTTTTATTTCTGGTGGTTTGAATAATGCACATGAGATTTTAAATGCACAAGATGAGAATAACCATCTGAAGCGCCAAATTACTAATTTAGGTCAAACTAAGGTCCGTAATGCCAGCTTAGAGAAAGAAAATCGGCAGTTAAAAGCAGCATTGAATTTGAAAGATACTTTAAGTGGTTATACTTTGATCAATGCTTCAGTTATTTCTCGTGCTCCAGATACCTGGTCAGATCTACTTACAATTAATAAAGGTAGTTCTTCAGGTATTAAGAAGAATATGGCTGTAATGTGTGGTGGTGGAGTTATTGGACGAATTGTTGAAGCTAATGCCGCTTCTTCAAAAGTCGAATTGATCACTACTACAGATGAATCGGCTAACCGTTTTTCTGTTCAAGCAGATGTTGCTAATGGCAAGACCGTTCACGGGATCATTACTGTTACAGCTAATAACCAATTAGCCTTTACTCAAGTAGTTGATGGCCGCAAGTTAAAGGCCGGCACTAGAGTTTACACGAGTGGTATGGGTGGTAATTCGCCTAAAGGACTTTTAATTGGTACTGTTACTCAGACTACCCGTGATTCATTTGGTTTATCTGATCAAATTAGAATTAAACCAGCAGGTGATATTAGCGATCCGTCAGTTGTTACAGTTATTGAAAGACAGGTGGCTAACTAATGTCTATTTTTCGTAAATGGGTTTTAGCAATTGGACTTTTTGTTGCCATTGTTGTAGATGGTGTTTGTTCATTTTATTTGCATCAATTTATGGATTATGGAAGTTTTGGTGCCGCTAGTCTAATTTTACCGATTAGTGTAATGCTGATTGGACTTTTTGATGACACCAATGAAAATGAAATTTGGCTGGCCTTAGGCACGGGAATAGTTGCTGACATTTACTTTTATGGCCTTATTGGAGTTTATGCAGTTTTCTTACCCCTCAGCTGTTGGATTTGTCAAAAAATTGCTCGCTTTTTACCAGAAATATTTTGGGCAAGACTAATTGTAGTTTTATTAGGAACGACAATTTTTGTAGCATATAGTTGGCTGATCTTTAACATGATAGGAATAGCTACGACGTCGATTCATGGCTTATTAATGAGTCTATTAGTGAATCAAGGATGGACGGCAGGATTCTTCGTTTGTTTATACTGGATTTGGGGTAACCTAGCACAAGATTATCCGTTCTTAATTGATTTAAATGCTTATCGTGTATAAAAATAAAAAGAGACGAGAAAAATTTTTCTCGTCTCTTTTTTAAAACATTCCTGCTCCGGCCATTGCACCGACAGCACCAGCAACAACTGCGGCTAATGTAATAACTGCCATTAACCAAGCCATTACAATTGTCAATTTTTGAAAACCAGATTTCTTCTTCTTTTTTCGTGCCATAAAAAGACCTCCTACTTGAACAATATTTTATGCTTATTAATAGTTTTTTTCAAATGAATTGTAGTTTAGAATAAAAAGGATGGAGGATCTTTTATGCTTTTTAT
>SKEG01001316.1_pt1 | contig 20022 bp, 20 predicted proteins | sample 4826631 | NCBI WGS metagenome assembly SKEG01 (sample SAMN11008815, study PRJNA524170) | human gut metagenome | biome: Human fecal sample; material: Feces; isolation source: fecal sample from pouch patient p26, p34, p50 | host: Homo sapiens | place: Israel: Tel-Aviv | collected 2016-11-02
AAAGCTGAATAATTAGTGTTAAATGGAGTCGTTTAGAAATAAAAACGAACATTTTTAATAAAATGCTTAAAAAAGCTAGGAAAACACAAAGAATTAACGTATAATAGCAAAGTAGATTAGATTATATATTTGGGGAGGACTTAGTTAGGTGAAAACCAGAAGAAGCGATCGATTAATTGATATGACCCGCTATTTGTTAGAGCGGCCACATACTTTAATTTCACTGACTTTTTTTGCGGATCGGTATGAATCCGCTAAATCGTCAATTAGTGAAGATTTATCTATTATCAAGCGGACCTTTAAGTACCGGGGCATTGGCATTTTAGAAACCATTCCTGGAGCAGCTGGTGGTGCACGTTATATTCCGTCAATCTCAGAAGAAGAAGCCCGGAAGTTTATTACCGACATGACTAAGGAACTTTCGGAAAAGGATCGACTTTTACCAGGAGGGTATGTCTACCTGTCAGATTTATTAGGTCGGCCGGACGTTTTACGGCAAGTAGGTCGGGTAATTGCCCGCCAATATATTGACAAGCAAATTGACGCCGTAATGACAGTTGCAACTAAGGGTGTGCCTATTGCGCAAAGTGTTTCTAGCTATTTAAACGTTCCCTTTGTAATTGTTCGGCGTGATTCTAAGATTACGGAAGGTTCAACCGTTTCCGTTAATTACGTTTCAGGTTCCAGTGAACGAATTGAAAAGATGGAATTATCTAAGCGGAGTCTTAAGCGGGGCTCGCATGTCTTAGTCGTTGATGACTTCATGAAAGGCGGCGGAACTGTTAACGGGATGAAGAGTATGATTGAAGAATTTGAATCTGAACTCGTTGGGATTACCGTTTTTGCTGAAGGAGCTTTTGAAGGTCACCGCATGGTAGACGAGTATACCTCCTTACTTAAAGTTGATAAAGTTAATACCTTGGATAAGGCAATTCATGTTAGTCCAGGAAATTACTTAGAAAAGGTTTTTGAACAAACAGACTCAAAAGCAGATTAGTTTAAGGGGTCAAAAGTCAAAGTAATGGTCTTTGGCTTTTGACCCCTTTTGCTTTGTGTTATAATCAAGCCAAGTAGACTAAATTTTTAAAGGAATGGATTATTAAGATGACAGCAAAATATGCAATTATCTTGGCTGCGGGTCAAGGTACTCGGATGAAGTCTAAACTCTACAAAGTATTACACCCAGTTTGTGGTAAACCAATGGTTGACCACGTGTTAACCCAAATTGAAAAAAACGATATCGATGAAATTGTTACGGTGGTCGGACATGGGGCTCAAAAAGTAGAAGCAACATTAGGAACTCGGACCCAATATGTTCTGCAAGCTGAACAGCTTGGGACTGGCCATGCCGTTTTACAAGCAGAAGCTTTGTTGGGCGACAAAGAGGGGATGACGATTATTGCCTGTGGTGATACCCCGCTATTTACTGCTAAAACATTCGAAGAATTGTTCGAATACCATAAGTCTAAGGGGGCCGTTGCAACTGTTCTAACAGCTACAACTGACAATCCATTTGGCTACGGGCGGATTATTAGAAATGAAATCGGAATTGTTGAAAAGATTGTGGAACAAAAGGATGCCACTAAGGAAGAAGCTGCGGTAACGGAAATTAATACCGGGGTTTACTGCTTTGACAACCAAGAACTGTTTCACGCGTTACACCAAATTAAAAATGATAACGCCCAAGGTGAATACTATTTAACAGACGTTATGGAAATCTTCAAGAAGGAAGAAAAAATTGTGGCTGCTTACCGGATGAAGGACTTTTCTGAGTCAATGGGGGTTAATGACCGTTTGGCTTTGGCAAAGGCAACTGCAGTTATGCAAAAGCGGATTAATGAAACTCACATGAAAAACGGGGTAACCTTAATCGATCCAGCCACTACTTATATTGACGTTGATGTTAAGATTGGGGCTGACACTGTGATTGAACCAGGCGTACAGCTAAAGGGCCACACCGTAATCGGAAATGATTGTCATATCGGGGCTCACTCTGAGATTAGGGATTGTGTCTTGAAGGATGGTGTTACTGTGACCGCTTCCTTCCTAGAAGAAGCCGTAATGCATACTGGCTCAAATATTGGGCCTTACTCTCACTTACGTCCGCAAGCTGATATTGGCGAAGGCGTTCATATTGGAAACTTCGTGGAAGTTAAGAAAGCACAAATTGGTAAGAATACTAAGGTAGGTCATTTGACTTATGTCGGGGATGCTACCTTAGGAAAGGACATTAACGTCGGTTGTGGGACTGTTTTTGTCAACTATGATGGCATTAACAAACACCATACTAACGTAGGCGATTACTCCTTTATCGGGAGCGGCTCTAACATTATCGCCCCTGTCCAAATTGCTGATCATGCTTACGTTGCCGCTGGTTCAACGGTTACAGAAGATGTAGATGCGCACGATATGGCGATTGCTAGAAGCAGACAGGTTAATAAGAAAGGCTACTTTGATCATTACCCTGTTGCCCAAGCGGCTGCAGAAGCTGAAAAAGCCGAAAACAAATAAGATTTTTTTGAGAAAAACTAATGAAAGCTTGATTTTGCCGAAATAAATGAATAATATTATTAGTGGATAATACTAAAAAAACTGGAGGCTGCTATGTCTGAACAAAATGCTGGGTCCAATTTAAAGATTTTTGCTTTGAACTCAAATAAACCATTGGCTGAAAAAATTGCTGCTGCTGTTGGCTTACCATTAGGAAAAACATCCGTTGATCGTTTTAGTGATGGTGAAATTAGGATTAACATTGAAGAAAGTATTCGTGGGGATGAAATCTTCATCGTTCAATCTACCTCTGCACCAGTTAACGATAACTTGATGGAATTGTTAATCATGATTGACGCTTTGCGCCGGGCTAGTGCCGATAAGATTAACGTTGTTATTCCTTATTATGGTTATGCTCGTCAGGACCGAAAAGTACGGTCACGGGAACCAATCACTGCTAAATTAGTAGCGGATATGATTGAAAAAGCAGGGGCTGACCGGGTAATTGCCCTTGATTTGCACGCTGCTCAAATTCAAGGTTTCTTTGACGTGCCGGTTGACCACTTAATGGGAGCACCACTATTAGCGGATTACTTCTTGACTAATGGTTTGGAAAAGGATGCAGTCGTAGTTTCGCCTGACCACGGTGGGGTGACACGTGCCCGTAAATTAGCTGAATTTTTGAAAGCACCAATCGCAATCATTGATAAGCGCCGCCCTAAGGCTAATGTGGCTGAAGTTATGAATATCATTGGTTCCGTTGACGGTAAACGTTGTATCTTAATCGACGATATGATTGATACCGCTGGGACAATCACTTTAGCTGCCCAAGCCCTAAAGGATGCCGGAGCAACTGAAGTTTATGTTTGTGCAACTCACCCTGTCTTTTCTGGTCCTGCAATTGAGCGAATCGAAAAATCACCAATTAAGCAAATGGTGGTGACGGATTCAATTCAATTACCTGAAGAAAAGCAAATTGATAAGTTAGTACAAGTTTCCGTAGGGCCATTAATTGGGGCAGCTATCAAACGGATTCATGAAAACAAGCCAGTTAGTCCTCTTTTCAAGAACCGTTTCCGTGGAATTGAAGCTGATCAAGACTAAGAATTAGATTTGCAATGACAGTTATGAAAGCATAGCTTTTGTAACTGTCATTTTTTATAGAAAAATTAAGGGGGATGGCGGATGCTGCAACTAGTAAGAATTACTGACGACAATCTAGCTGATGATATTTACAAGGAAGTAACTGCCGTTGGGGTGGATTTCTTTAGTAGTGACAAGCAGTATTTGTGGGCAATTACTTTTAGGGGGGAAATAGTGGGGCTGGTCAGCCTTTATAATCTAAGCAGAACAAGTGCAGATTTGGGTTATTGGATAAAAAAGACAGACCGACACCAAGGTTACGCTAAGCAAGCCGTTTCGCAAGTAGTTTTTTTAGCGGCCCACGACTTGGGGTTACAGACAATTCACGCCGTGGTTAGGAGGGATAACTTCGCTAGCGTTAGTGTCATTAGGGCTAACGGCTTTGAACTTAGGCTTAAGATGGGGGCTTATTGTGAATACGTATTAAAGTTAGCCAGCAAAAAAGCTGGAAAGTAATTTTTCCAGCTTTTAGTGACTAGTCTGATCCAGTGACCCGTTTAACCAAGGAGTAACGTTTTGCTTCCTCTTTTTCGCTAGCTAGGGCAGCTTGTTCGTCGAAGATAACAAATGGTTGTCCATCTTTTTCTTGGACGACTAGGACTGGCTTTTGGGCCTTGTGGTGATAGATTTGGGCAGCAACGTAGGCCTTGTTAAAATCAAAGTCACTTGCAATTGCTTGACCTGGGTTAAAGAAGACATTTTCACTCATGAAAATCACATCCTTTTAGTTACTACCCTTATTTTAGCACAAAGTTTCTAGCTAAAGAATTGCTTAGCAATTTGGTTGAAAGGTTTAATTGGTGCGGGACTATCAGAGTGAGGTAAAATTTGTTTTTCCATCCAAACCATGTCGTACCAACGGTCAAATTTATAGGCGCACTTATGGAAATGGCCACACAAGTTAAAGCCACGCTTCTCGTGGAAGTTAACACTAGCTAAGGTTACGTGGGGATCATCTTTGGTACGAGGGTAGGTGATGCAGGCGTTGAGGTTAGTGATGTTTTGAGCCTTGGCAATGTCCTCTAACAGTGAATAAAAGCGGCTTCCTAGGCCTTGCTTTCTCATCGTGGGAAGTAAGTAAATGGAGAGTTCGGCCGACCAATCGTAAGCATTGCGGTAGTTAAAAGCAGAGGCATAAGCGTAGCCAACAATTTTATTAGCTTGGACGGCAACGATAAAGGGATAGCGTTCTAGCGTTGTGGTAATTTTAGCTTGAAAATCCGCAATACTGGGAACGACGGTGTCCAAAGTAATAGCAGTTTGCTCGACATAGTGTGCATAAATTTGGAGGATTTCAGCAGCATCACTACTATGCGCAATTCTAAAGGCAATCGGAGTCATGATAACTGGTCCCTTCTTTCATTGATAAATTATGATTAAAATATAACATTATTTGAAAATTTGGCAAGTAAAAACTTGCTTTGAAATCGGTTTGAGTCGTAAGATAACGGTAAACAAATTATTGGAAACGAAGGTTGTTATCGGTGGAATTTAGTCAACATACGTTAGAAAATCAAAAACTGTTGGGTTACTTTGTGTTATCAATCTTTCTAAATAGCTTAGGTAATGGGTTAACGGTAGCTATTAATTTAGGAAGTGCTCTGTGGACCGCAGCTTCTGTCAACTTAAACCATGCCTTTGCGGTTTCGTTGAGTTTGATGATGTTTTTACCAGCTTTTTTGGTAATTATTGTTAATTCCTTAATCTTAGGAAAGTTAAGTCCCAAAAGGATAATTGGCAACTTGGTTTTTCTGACGCCTTTTTCTTTATTAGTCGGCTATTTTTCGGCGGGTTTAAGTCAACTAGGGATTAACCATTTAAACTTAGTTGTACGTACTTGCTTGGATTGTTTAGGGGTGGTTTTAATCGCAGTAGCCATTTCCTTATACCAGCGAGTTAACTGGATGCTACACCCAGTTGACGATCTCATGCAAATCATCCGCTTTAAGTATTTCAAGGGTAACGCGACGATTGCCCAGTTAGTGGTCTTTATGCCCCCGGTAATTGCGATTATAGTGGCAGTGTTAGTGAGTCACCATATTTACGCTGTAAATGTTGGGACCATCTTTGCCTTATTATTCCAAGGAAGTTTAGTAGGGTTGGCCGATAAGTATCTCTTTCCTAGCCTCAAGCACCAAAATTTAGATAAGTAGTTTGTTCACCAGTTGTCATTAACAGGCTAACTGGTGAACCTTTTTATTTTAGGAAAAACTTTGCTTGCCAGCGTGGTGACTAATATGGTAGATTTAGGCAAGAATAAATGAAAAGCGAGGAAGATGATAGTTGATTACAGTTAGCAACCTAAGTTTAAATTTTTCAGGGCGCCTTTTATATGATGACGTTAACCTAAAGTTTACCCCCGGTAATTGTTATGGGGTAATTGGTGCCAATGGTGCGGGTAAATCCACCTTCTTAAAGTTGTTGGAAGGAAAGTTAGAACCAACCAGTGGGAGCATTTCGATTGGGGCAAATGAACGGATTTCGAGCTTAAGCCAGGACCACTTCGGCTTTGAAGAATATACGGTTTTAGAAACGGTTATCCAGGGGCATAAGAAGTTGTACCAAATCATGAAGGAAAAGGATGCTTTATATGCTAAACCAGACTTTTCTGAAGAAGATGGTTTACGGGCGGCTGAACTTGAAGGTGAGTTTGCCGAAATGGATGGGTGGAACGCTGAAGCTGATGCGGCTACGCTCTTACAATCGCTAAACATTCCTGATAGTATGCATGACCAAAAGATGAGTGAGTTAGCCGAACGGGATAAGGTGAAAGTCTTATTGGCGCAAGCATTGTTTGGTCAACCTGATATTTTACTGTTAGACGAACCGACTAACGGGTTGGATGTTCATACCATCAGTTGGTTAGAAGACTTTTTAGCTGATTACCCCAATATTGTGATTGTAGTTTCCCACGACCGTCACTTCTTAAATCAAGTCTGCACTATGATGTGCGACGTAGACTTTGGTAAGATTAAATTATTTGTAGGTAATTATGATTTTTGGTTAGAATCCAGTCAATTAGCTGCTAAGCTACAAGCCAATGCTAACGCTAAAAAAGAAGAAAAGATTAAGGAATTACAAGAATTCATTGCCCGCTTTTCTGCTAATGCTTCTAAATCTAAACAAGCTACTTCGCGTAAGAAACAGTTAGAAAAGATTACGCTAGATGATATTAAGCCATCTTCGCGTAAGTATCCCTTCATTAAGTTTGAAATGGAGCGGGAGTTAGGTAACGATTTAGTTAAGGTCGAAAACATCTCTAAGACAATTGACGGCGTTAAGATTTTAGATAATATCAGCTTCATCTTAAGACCAGGTGAAAAGGCGGCGATTATCTCCAGAAACGACCTGGCCACTAGTGTTTTGATGCAGATTCTAGCTGGGGAGTTGGAACCTGATAGTGGAACGGTAACTTGGGGGCAAACAACTAGCCGCAGTTACATGTCACGTGACCTAAACGCTAACTTTGCCCAAAGTGATTTAAGCATCATTGACTGGTTACGCCAATTTGCTTCCAAGGAAGAAAATGATAACACCTTCTTGCGGGGCTTTTTAGGTAAGATGCTCTTTTCTGGTGAAGATATTGAAAAACAAGTGGGAGTTTTATCAGGGGGTGAAAAGGTTCGCTGCCTCCTATCTAAAATGATGTTACAAAAGGCCAACGTACTTTTAATGGATGATCCAACCAACCACTTGGACCTGGAGTCAATTACGGCTCTAAACGACTCAATGGTTTCATTCCCAGGGTCAATCATCTTTACTTCCCATGACCACCAATATATTCAAACGATTGCTAACCATATTATTGAGGTTTCAGCTAAAGGAGTAGTTGAGCGGTTGGATACCACCTACGATGAATTTTTAGCTCACGAAACGGTGCAAGCTCAAGTGGCTGCCCTTTATGAATAATGATTAAAGACGTAAGTAGTTGCTTACGTCTTTTTTAGGGCTAAAAAAGAGAAAACACTTGCAAAATTGGTCTATACCTATTATAATTGGACTATACCAATAAATGAACGGAGGCATTATCATGCGGGTAATTATTGTTGAAGACAAAGTTGCTGGTGGAAAGGAAGCTTGTAAGGTTTTTGCCAACGCAATTGCAAATGGGGCTAAGGTGTTAGGTTTGGCAACTGGTGGAACTCCGGAAACAACCTACCAAGAATTAGTTGCAAGTAAGATCGATTTTTCTAAGTTGGTTTCTGTTAACCTAGATGAGTATGTGGGCTTAGGGGCCGACGATCCCCAAAGCTATAATTATTACATGAAACAACACCTGTTTAATCAAAAGCCCTTTGCTAAGTCATACCTTCCTAATGGTTTGGCTGAAGATGAGGCTGCAGAAATTGAACGTTATAACCAGGTTTTAGCTGCTAATCCGGTTGATTTACAGCTACTAGGAATCGGGGAAAATGGGCATATCGGCTTTAACGAACCGGGTAGTCCGCTGGATGCAAAGACCCGCAAAGTTGCTTTAACGGAATCAACGATAAAGGCTAATGCGCGCTACTTTGAACGGGAAGAAGATGTTCCCCGCTATGCCTACTCAATGGGAATTGGCTCAATTATGCAGGCTAAAGAAATTTTACTAGAAGCATTTGGAGCTAAGAAAGCGCAAGCAGTTAAAGCCTTGGTTGAGGGAAAAGTAGATGCAAATGTGCCCGCAACCATTTTGCAAAAGCATCCTAACGTAACGGTTATTGTGGATAAGCAAGCCGCCGCACTCTTAACTAAAAAATAACAATAATCCGCCTCCCACTTGGCTAAAACCAAGTAGGAGGCGGATTTTTACTATTAATTAGCCCGAATTTTAGTTACTTCACCGGAAGTGAACTTGCGCCCGTCTGCTAAGACAATGGCCCCGTCGTCATCGATGGTGACAACATTTCCCTGAAAACTTTTGGTGCCTTGGGTAATGGTAACTTCTTTACCGATAATATTTGAATGAGCACGGTATTCGGGCATAAAGTCACCAGTTTGGTAGGTTTGATAAAGGTTAAAGAATTCTGCTAAGTAAGCGGCGATAAATTCGTTCCGAGACACTTTTTCCTTGAGGGCGTAGTTTCTAAGTGAACCGGCCCGCTGGGAAATTTCCTCAGGAAAATCAGCGGTGAGGTAATTAATTCCCGCCCCCACAACAATATTAGATAGGGATTGGGTTTCAAGGTTGCTAATGCCTTCAGTGAGGATCCCGCAAACCTTTTTACCATCTACGACAACGTCATTGACCCACTTAATCTTAGGGCTGGCAGCCAACTTCTTTTCGATGGCCCGGCACATGGCGAGGGCTACCGCTGTAGTTAGTAAGCCGGGATTAAATTCGGTTTGCTCATTGGCTAGGAGGATGCTAAGGTAAATCCCACTTTGGCTAGGGGAAGTGAAGTTGCGCCCATACCTACCGTAACCATTAGTTTGCTGGTTGGCAATAATGATATAAGGAGTAGTCAAATCAGGCTTGTTAGCTAATTGTTTAGCCCGGATATTGGTAGAATCGATGGTTTGATGAATCTCAAGCGGAAAGTTAAAATTAGTTGGGAGGTAACGGCTAATGAGCCCAGCATCTAAATACCCGTTATCTTCTAAAAAATAACCCGTCCGTGGTTGGCTGGTAATTTGGTAGCCAGCATCTTTTAAGTTATTGATGGCTTTCCAAACCGCGGTCCGGGAGATATTTAATTGGTCAGCTATCTCTTGACCGGAAATGGGCTGTGATTGGCTGCCCAAGATTGTTAGTAGTTGGCTGCTGGTTGACATTAAATCAGCTTCTTTCATCGAATAATATTGCTTTAATTATAGGAAAAGCCACATAAAAGTGCAAATTATTGGTTAAGCTTTTTAGCAGAAGCTATGAATTAGCTTTAAAAGTGGTAGGCTTAGAAATGGACTAAGAAGGGTGTGATTATCATCAAAAAAAGTTGGGTAATTGAAATAGTATTAATTCTGTTGAGTGGCTTAAGCCTATATTGGTTTACAAGTCATGATGCTAGGCTATACCACCAAGACCTAGGCAAAATTATTTCTGTAAAAACTGGGCCTAAACAGGTGGTTAAAGATGAATACAATAACCGGGACTATCAAGTGAAACAAAGGTTAAAAATTAGGCTGCTAAATGGGACTAAGCGGGGCCAAGAAATGGTCGTAACCAATACCTATTCGGGGTCTAAAGCCTTTGATCAGCGCTTAAAGTTAGGCCAGGAAATTTTTGTCGACTTTCATCACGAGGATGGCAAGCTAACCGCTTCTTTTTCTCATAGTAAGCGGGATACAATTTTGGTGATGTTAGCCTGGCTGGTAGTGGTTTTGTTATACATAACGATGAGGTTCCAAGGAATTAGGGCTTTAGCTAGTGTCGTAGCTAACTTTGTAATCTTTTTGATTTTTGTCAAGCTAGATATTGCCTTAAACCTCACCTACTTCTTTTGGTTATTTGCACTTAGTGCCTTAATTTTTACAGCCCTATCATTGGTGATGATTATGGGCTTTAGCAAACAGTGTTTAGTAACCTTTAGTTCAATCGTACTGGGAACAAGTCTCGGGCTAGGTTTAGGTTACTTTGCTTTATGGCTGACGAATAACCAAGGGGTTCATTATGAAGCCTTAGATATGGCTACCCAATCGCCAGAACAGTTATTTTTTGCAGCCACCTTGATTGGCCTATTAGGGACGGTAATGGATGCTGCCACCGACATTGTGGCTACCTTATTTGAGCTTAAGGAAAGTAAGCCAGAGCTTAGTCGTAGCCAGTTGTTTTTGTCGGGACGGCAGGTTGGACGGGCCATCATGGGGCCTTTGATTAACGTTTTATTTTTAATTTTCTTTGCAGAAACATTTGCAATGGCCGTATTGTACTTGCGGACGGGCAATACATTTGCTTATACCTTTGAGTGGACCATGTCGTTAGGTGTTGTCCAGTCCTTGATTAGTGGGATTGGGATTAGTTTGGTAGTGCCAACTGCAAGCTTGCTATCTGCTTATGTCTTGGGGGAAGAATAATGTCAGCAATAACCTTATTGAGTTTAATTCTGTTAATTCTGATGCTGTTAGTGGGAGGAAAACACGGCCTTAGTTCCTTTATCAGCATCCTCTTAAATTTTGCCTTACTATTTATAGCGGTTATTTTAATTGCCGGTGGCTTTCCCCCCTTAGGGGTCAGTCTCTTTATTGGAATCTGTATCTTAGCAATCACTATTTATATGGGCAATGATGCTGAGGCCGCAACTAACACTGCTTTTATAGCAACTATATTAGTGGTTGGAGTGATGTTGGTTTTGATTGTTCCAGTTGATTACTTAGCGCAGGTTCAAGGGTTTGGTAATGAACAATCAGAAGAAATTGAGGCCTTCAACTTACTGATAGGTGTTAACTTTGAATCCTTGTTGATTGCGACGACCGTTTTAGCTACTTTGGGAGCAATTGCTGAAGCCTCAATTGCAGTCGCTAGTGGCCTAGAAGAATTGCTTAGCCAAAAGCCGGATTTAACACTAGCTCAACTTTACAAGAGTGGCAAGGCAATTGGCTTCCAGATTATGGCTATGACCTTTAACACCCTCTTTTTTGGGATGTTTGGTGGTGATTTGGCCTTGTTTATTTTATTAGCCAGGTTAAATGCTAGTTTTGGTTATTACTTCAATGCCAAAATTTTTGTGGGTGAATGTTTAGCCGTCTTATTTTCAGCTTTGGCTGTGATTTTAGTCATCTGGATAACTATTTACTTAACCGGGCGTAAATTAAACACCCAACGCTAGACAAATCTAGGTTATAATTGAGAAAAATGGGGGGTAGTTATGAGAAAATTACAGACCAAACTCTGGTTAAAATTAGACGGGGCAGTATTATTACTGGCGCTAGCCACGGCCTTATGTGGACGGTGGCTAGGAGTGGCTGTCCAGGTTTCAAATGTGATGTTTTTAGTGGGGCTACTGTTAATCTGTTTGATGATTATCAATATCTTATTACATGCTAGTTTATTAGCCGGGTGGTTTAAGAAAAAACAGGCCGGCGAAAGCGATGAGGAATATCAAGCTAGAAAAATTGATGTTAAATCGGTGGCTAGCAAAAAAAATAAACCCATCCACTTCCAAAGTTTTGCGGCTAACTGTCTAGTGATTGGGTTGGGCCTCATTGTTTTAGCGATAGTAATAACGATTTAAAAAAGTCTGTCTACTTAAAAGTGATGAACTAAGTAGACAGACTTTTTTGGTGATTAAAGGACGAATTTTTCTACGGCTAGTCCCAAACCGTCGTGGTTGTTATCGGCAGTGACGTATTGGGCCAGGTCTTTGATTTCGGGGATAGCATTGCCCATGGCGACACCGAAGCCGGCTTGAATTAAGGTCAGGTCGTTTTGCTGATCGCCAGCAGTTAGAATTTCGTGGGGCTCAATGCCTAATTTGTTAGCTAATTCTAAGGTTGTTTTTCCCTTGTGGGCATCTTTGTGCATGAATTCAAAGAACCAACCTTCACTGCGGACGGTATAATAATCTTCTTTAATAGCGGCTGGCAGGTTAGGTAAGGCTAGGTCAATGGCGGCTGGCTCGTCGGCCCACATGTATTTTGCCATTGGAAATTCGGTTGGAATTTGGGCTTGTGGGCGGTAGTGGAGGGGCATCTTAGTGTAAAAAGAGTCCAACACGGTGTAGTAACTAATGTCAGGGGTAGTTACGTAGAGGTCTGATGATGGTTGGATGGCTTGCCCGTGGACGTTAAGTTCGTGACTTAATGAATCTAACTTAGTGAAATCCGAATAGTCTAGGGTGTTAGAAACAACCACTTGTCCGCTAGCAATGTTAGTGGCTAATGCGCCGTTATAGGTAATAACGTAATTTTCATCTTGGGTAAGTCCCAGTTGCTCCAAGTAGGGTTTAACCCCGCTAACGGGGCGGCCTGTACAAAGAACTACAAAGACCCCTTTTTTTCGGGCGGCTTTCAGGGCAGCTAGGGTTTTAGGACTAATTTCCTTGTTGTCATTAACTAGGGTTCCGTCAATATCGGTTGCAATCATTTTAATTGTCATAGTTTATAGAGTTCCTTTCTAGATAAGGTGATCGTTTTTGAGGTGGGTTCTAAATGCCGGGTTAACGAGGAGGTCGACTTCCGCATCGGTACCAAGCATTTCCTTAGGGAAGAAAAAGCGCTTATCGCCTAAGAATTTGCCGGTGATGGCAAGTACCAAGGGGCTAACGGCTGAAAGTTCGCTTAGGCTACCATCTTTTTGAATCAACTTGATTTGACCTTTGTCAGTCTGGGAACTGTAACTATCATAGGGGAGGTCAAAACTATCATTTTCAGCGGTGTAGTAGTTAGGGTTAAAGCCAGCTTGGGCGACCATTTGCCGCAGAGGGTCTAATAAGTTAGCGGTGGTTGCGGTAAATTTGACCGACTTAAAGGGATGCCTATCTAGGAAGCGGCTAGCCAAATCAGCTAGAATTTCATCGTCTGAATCGCGCCAGGCTTCAAAGCAAGTATTCAAGACCCCATCGTCTAAGTGAAGGTAAGCTTCGAGGTCGGCTTGTCCTTCAAAAAATGGTTTTAGGTAGTAGGTGCCCAAAGCACTCTTTAGTTTATGGGCTTGGCTAAGATCTTTAGCCCGTTGCAAAAGGTGGTTTAAGATGACCTCCATTGAGCGCGATACAGGGTGGAAGTAGACTTGCTGATACATTTGAAAGCGACTAACGATATAATCTTCCACTGCATGCATGCCGCTAATGTCAAAGACGATTCCTTCCTTGGCAGGGCGCATTACCCGCAAAATCCGGGTGAGGTCAAAGGAACCGTAATTAGCCCCAGTGTAGTAGGAGTCCCGCAATAGGTAGTCCATCCTATCGGCATCTATTTGACTAGAAATCATTTGGACAACTTGCTTGTTGGTATAAGTCTTGGTGATGACTGAAGCAACCTGGGCGGGAAAGTCGTCACTGACTTGGCGTAGGACGGCGTTAACTTCGGTTTGCTTAGAAGTTATGATTTTAACAGTCATTTCTTCGTGGTTAGTATTAAAAATATGCTCGAAGGTATGGGAGTAAGCCCCGTGGCCGATATCGTGAAGGAGGGCAGCGCAAAGTGCCACTAGGCGTTCATCGTCGTTCCACAAGCCGTCGGCAGGATCATGGCTAGGATAATTGCGAACAAAGATATCACAGATTCGACGGGTGATTTCGTAAACTCCGACCGAGTGAGTGAAGCGACTGTGTTCAGCCCCGTGGAAAGTAAGGTTGCTAGTGCCTAGTTGTTTAATTCGACGTAACCTTTGGAACTCGCGGGTATTAATAAGGTCTAAAATAACCTGGTGTTGAATGTAGATGTAATTATGGATGGGGTCACGTAAGACCTTTTCCTTTGGGGGGTACTTAATATTTTTACAGACGATGGTAATCACTTCCTTAATAGAGAACAGTTTCTTTTTAATTATACCACGCAAGTGTTTGGAAATAGTTCAAGATAAAAGTTATAATGAAAGAAATGTGTGCGGAAAGGATGATTAAGGTGGCAGAATTAAGTAACGGCATTCCCGTAACGATTCACGTTGTGACCCAAAATATTCAAGACAATCAAGTTGTCGATTATGATGAAGTATTTGAGGGCCAATTCTTTCAGATGGGCGCTTCAATTTACCTCCGTTATCAAGAGACAGCTGAGCAAGAAACACTAGTAACCTTTAAGATAACGGCTAACGGGGAAGTACAACTGACTCGTAAAACCGACGAGATGAATCTACGCTTGTATTTTGTGGCTGGAAAACAAGTTAATGCTAAGTATGTAACTCCTTACGGGGTAGTACCAGTTACTAGTCGAACAAGCAAGTTACAAGCAGAGGTTGATGATACTTTAAGGGGGATTATCGGCCAGATTAATATTGACTACACTTTAAATTCGGGACAACAGCTGTTGGGCCGCTATAAAATTAGATTGCAATTTAAAGGTTAATATTGTAAGATGAAGAGTAGACTGTGGAAAGGACGTGTACCAGTTTGGAGCTAGAAAAATTCAAAGACGCAAATAAAAATGAGTTATCAATGATTGAAGTTGCACACGCTATTTTAAGTCAAAATGGCGACGTAATGGCTTTTGCAGATTTAACTAACAAGATTCAAGAATTCCTTGGTGCCAGTGACCAAGAAATCAGAGACCGCTTAGCTCAATTCTATACAGATTTGAATGTTGATGGTAGCTTCATCTCATTAGGGGATAATCTTTGGGGCTTACGTTCATGGTATCCATTTGATTCAATTGATGAGGCACTTGTCCATTCAGATGATGATGAAGATGACGACCGCCCACGTAAGAAACGTAAGAAAGTTAATGCCTTCTTGGCAGATGCTTCAGATGATGATGACGTAATTGACTATAACGATGATGATCCAGAAGATGAAGATTTAGACGCTGATTATGACAGTGATGATGACGATGACGACGATGCAGATCCTGAATTGAAAGCTTACAGCAAAGATCTAAGTGATATCGGCGATACCGACGATGACGAGGATGATGATTTGCCAGATGGCATCGAAGGTCAATTAACAGAATTAAGCGATGATGACGAAGAACTAGACTAAGCTTTCGTAAAAAAATAGTCATTAGTGCTTGACCTAATGATAATAATTATGTAGAATGCTTTATGGGCGCTTCACTTATAGGTGAAGCCAAGTGTACGGCAAGACAAGCTCCCTATTCAACTTTGGATAGGGAGCTTGTTATTTTTGTTAATTCATGCCAACCCAAATAATTTTAAAGGAGCAGTCATAATGACCAAGTATATTTTTGTAACCGGTGGTGTTGTTTCCTCATTAGGAAAGGGAATTGTTGCCGCCTCACTAGGCCGTTTGTTGAAGAATCGCGGTTTGAAGATTACGATTCAGAAGTTTGATCCATATATCAACGTGGATCCAGGAACGATGAGTCCATACCAACACGGGGAAGTTTTTGTAACCGATGATGGGACTGAAACAGACTTGGACCTCGGTCACTATGAACGTTTCATTGATATTAACTTAAATAAGTACTCAAACGTAACCACAGGTAAGATTTATTCAGAGGTCTTAAAAAAGGAACGGCGTGGCGATTACTTGGGTGCAACCGTTCAAGTTATTCCACACATTACCAACATGATTAAAGAAAAAATCATGCGGGCCGGAACTGTTAGTGATGCAGACGTGGTCATTACTGAAATTGGGGGAACTGTCGGTGATATCGAATCATTGCCATTCCTAGAAGCATTACGCCAAATGAAGTCAGAAGTAGGTAGTGACAATGTTATCTACATTCACACCACTTTAGTTCCTTACCTTAAGGCTGCTGGCGAAATGAAGACTAAGCCAACCCAACATAGTGTTAAGGAATTAAGAGGATTAGGGATTCAACCTAACATCTTAGTGGTGCGGACTGAAGAACCAATTTCCCAGGAAATGAGAAACAAGATTGCAAACTTCTGTGACGTTGAACCTGAAGCAGTAATTGAATCAATGGATGTGGATACACTTTACCAAATTCCATTGAACTTGCAAGCACAAGGTATGGACGAAATCGTTTGTCAAAAACTCAAGTTAGATACACCACAAGCTGATATGACTTCTTGGATTGAATTGCGCGACCGGGTTCAAAATCTTGAAGGTGAAGTTAAGATTGCTTTAGTTGGGAAGTATGTGAACTTACAAGATGCTTACATTTCTGTCAACGAAGCCTTAAAGCATGCTGGTTACCACATTAACTCCAAGGTTGATATTACTTACATTAACTCTGAAAATATTGATGCTGATAATGTCGCTGAAACATTAAAGGGTTATGATGGCATCATTGTTCCTGGTGGTTTTGGCGATCGTGGGTTAGAAGGGATGATTCAATCCATCCGTTATGCCCGTGAAAATAACGTACCATTCTTGGGAATCTGCTTGGGGATGCAGATGGCATGTATCGAATTTGCACGTGATGTATGTGGGATTGAAGATGCCAATACCTCTGAAGTAGAACCACATGGTAAGAACAGTGTCATTGACTTAATGGCTGACCAAGAAGACGTGGAAAATATGGGGGGAACTCAACGGTTAGGCTTATACCCATGCAAGTTGAAGCCTAATACTAAGACTGCCCAAGCTTACGGTAACCAAGATGTTATCCAACAACGTCACCGTCACCGTTATGAATTTAACAATAAGTACCGGGAATTATTGGCTTCTAAAGGTTTGACTTTTGCAGGGACTTCACCAGACAACCGCTTAGTTGAAGTGGTGGAAGTTACTGACCACAAGTTCTTTGTTGCTAGTCAATACCACCCAGAATTCTTATCACGTCCACAAAGACCAGAAGGTTTATTCCAAGCCTTTATTAACGCTGCTGCTAACGTTTAAGCTCGTTAAACTAGCTTGACATTATTAAAACGTGTTATTATAGATTAAGTTAAGTGAAAGGAAAGGGTCATAATGGAAAAGACGAGTCAATTGAGTCAACTTTCCAAGCGGATTGTTGAATTTGAAAAGAAACACCATTTAAATGATACTGACTTTGCTTTATTAAGTCGGCTGTCAGTGGAAAAGGTACATGCGTTAAAAGCGATGTATGCTTTACCTGATGAAGAAGAGATGCAGATGTTAGAAGAAGCATTTGCTTCTAAGGACTAAAGGTTAGTTTAGTTAAAAGGTCAGCGAGAACTTCCAAGTTTTTGCTGGCCTTTTTATAATGGAATTAAAAAATAAAAATACCCACTAATAATTGATTGAAACTAAGACAAGTATCTTGTAATATGAAGAGAGGTGCTTTTTTTAGCACGTTGCACACTGAAGCTGACAAGATAGTGATTAAGTGTGTAATTTTTTGATTTATTAAGAGCTTTTATTTAATTACAGTGAGGAATTAAGAAAAAATGAAAAAAATGATTGTTAAGGGCGGCCAAACTTTGGCGGGGGAAGTTACGATTGGCGGTGCTAAGAATAGTACGGTGGCTTTGATTCCAGCGGCAATTTTAGCTGATACACCAGTCAAGTTTGATAGCGTCCCTGATATTTTAGATGTGCACAACTTGATGCTGATTTTAAAATCGCTAAATGTTACTTCCAAATTTGGACATGGTGAGTTGGAAATTGATCCAACTAAGATTAAGGAAGCGGCCTTACCAGGAAATGCCATTCGGAGTTTACGGGCATCCTACTATTTTATGGGGGCATTATTAGGGCGATTTGGTCAAGCAACGGTTGGTTTCCCAGGAGGAGATAATATTGGGCCACGTCCTATTGATCAACACATCAAGGGATTTAAAGCTCTAGGTGCTCGGGTCGAAGAAGGAGAAAATGAAGTTCATATTACCACGGGGCCAGAAGGCTTAAAAGGGGCCCGGATTTTCTTTGACTTAGTTTCAGTGGGAGCAACCATCAATGTACTATTAGCTGCGGTAAGAGCTAAGGGAACAACCATTATGGAAAACGTAGCCCGCGAACCGGAAATTATCGATTTGGCTACCTTTTTAAATAATATGGGTGCGCATATTCGGGGCGCAGGAACAGATGTCATTAGAATTCAAGGGGTTGACCGCTTAGAAGCACGGAATACCCATACTATTATTCCAGATCGAATCGAAGCGGGTACCTATCTTTCCTTTGCGGCTGCTAATGGCAAGGGGGTTTTAGTAAAGAATGTAATCCCTGAACACTTGGACCCATTTATTGCTAAGCTGGTAGAAATGGGAGTTAACTTGGAAATCGATGAGGATCAAATTTATGTTCCAGGTGGTGACTTTTTGGCTCCGATTACAGTGAAGACTTCGCCATTTCCAGGCTTTGCAACTGACTTACAACAGCCAATTACCCCTTTGTTGATGAGAGCCCACGGAAAGTCAACCATTATAGATACACTCTATCCGGAACGCATCAAGCATATCCCTGAAATGAAGCGAATGGGTGGCAAGATTGAGAGTAAAGATGGAGTAATTACGGTAGGTAACTCGCCTAAATTAACTGGGGCGGTGGTCAATGCTAGTGAAATCAGAGCCGGGGTTTCGCTTTTAGGGTTAGCGTTGATGGCTGAGGGAACGACGGTAATTGAACATGCAGACCATATCTTGCGTGGCTATGATCGCATCGTAGAAAAATTTAGAAATCTATCTGTTAAATTAGAAGTAGTAACTGAAACTGTCTGAAATTAGATAAGGAGTTTTTTTAATGGTGGAAAAAAACGATTTGACTGACCATGGAAAACGTAAGCCTAGACAATTAAAGAAGCAAGGACCTAAAGACCATTATTTAGGGGAAACGCAAGATGAAGTAGCCTTATCCGATGCTGAACGCCAGGCGATTACCGAAGAGCGGCGGGTAGCCATTGCGGAATTGCAAGAAAAGCCACTAGCTGACCTACTTTCGGAAGCGGATAAGTATGGGATAGATGGCGCTGACATGAGTAAGCAAGAGCTAGTACTAGCAGTGGCCCAAGCACAGGCCGATGAAGAAGGGCGTTACTATGCAGAGGGCGTCTTGGAAATAGTTAGACCCAAGGATAAGGATCCCTTTGGGTTCTTGCGCTTGGTTAATTACGGCCCGTCTAAAGAGGACCTTTATGTTTCATATTCCCAGCTGCGGTTAGGGTTGCGTCAAGGTGACTGGGTCGCTGGGGTTGCGCGTCCAGCCAAAAGAGGCGATAAAAGTGGGGCGTTATTATGGGTGGACACCGTTAATGGTAAACGGCCCGACCAAGTTAGACACCGGCCCCCCTTTAATAGTTTGACGGCAATTTATCCTAACGAACAAATGAAGCTGACCACAACGCCAGCGCGCTTGTCTACCCGGGTGATTGATTTGTTTGCACCGATAGGTTTTGGCCAGCGCTCGTTAATTGTGGCGCCACCTAAGGCAGGAAAGACAACCTTATTGAAGGAAATTGCCCAGGGAATAAGTAAGAATTACCCTAATACTAAGCTAATTATGCTCTTAATAGATGAACGCCCAGAAGAAGTGACGGAATTAGAGCGCACAATTAATGGTGAAGTGGTTTATTCAACCTTTGACCAGCGGCCAGAAAATCATGTCCGGTTGGCGGACTTTGTCTTAGAACGGGCTAAGCGCTTGGTGGAAGAAAAAGAAGACGTGGTTATTTTAATGGATTCCATCACCCGCTTAGCACGGGCTGCGAATATCACGGAACGCCCAAGTGGGAGAACCCTATCTGGTGGGGTTGATCCGGCAGCTTTATATAGGCCGAAGCGATTCTTTGGGGCTGCGCGTAACGTAGAAGAAGGCGGCAGTCTAACTATTATCGCTACCGCCTTAATTGATACGGGCAGCCGGATGGATGACGTGATTTTCGAGGAATTTAAAGGAACTGGGAATCAAGAAGTTAAATTGGATCGGCAGTTAGCAGAACGGCGGATTTTCCCGGCAATCGATCTTAAGGCATCTGGTACTCGCAAAGAAG
>SKEG01001320.1_pt1 | contig 19978 bp, 20 predicted proteins | sample 4826631 | NCBI WGS metagenome assembly SKEG01 (sample SAMN11008815, study PRJNA524170) | human gut metagenome | biome: Human fecal sample; material: Feces; isolation source: fecal sample from pouch patient p26, p34, p50 | host: Homo sapiens | place: Israel: Tel-Aviv | collected 2016-11-02
TCAGCACCGAGGTGGTCACGGTGCCCACACCGCCCGGCACGGGGGTGATAGCATCCACGACAGGCTCCGCCTCGGCAAAGCGCACGTCACCGCACAGCTTGCCCTCGTCGTTCAGATGGATGCCCACATCCACCACGGTCTGGCCGGGACGCAGGCAGTCAGCACCCACGGCGCCCATCCGGCCCATGGCCACCACGACCACATCCGCCTCTTGGCAGATCTGGGGCAGGTCCTGGGTGCGGGAGTTGCAGATGGTCACGGTGGCATTTTCCCGGTCCAGCATCATGGCGGCGGGCTTGCCCACTACCAGGCTGCGGCCTACCACCACGGCGCGTTTGCCGGAGAGGGGAACATTGTAGTGCTTCAAAATCTCCAGGCAGGCCTGCGCGGTGCAGGGAGCATAACCCAGATCGGTGTTGGTGAACACACCGGCTAGGGAACCGTCGGTGATGCCGTCGATGTCTTTTTCCGGAGCCAGTGCGGCACGCACGGTGCGGTCATCAAACTGCTTGGGCAGCGGGCGGAACAGCAGACAGCCGTGGATGGCATCGTCGGCGTTGATCTCTGCGATGACCTTCAGCAGGTCGTCCTGTGCTGCGTCGGCGGGGAGCAGATACTGTTTCACTTCCACGCCCACCTTGCCGCAGCGGGTCATCACGCCGCGCTCATAGGAAAGATCGTCCTCGCGTGCACCCACCCGCACCACGGCCAGCGTGGGCACGACGCCCTTTGTCTTGAGCTGCTCACACAGAGCAGCGTTGCGTTCGTTCATGGCGGCCACTACGGGCGCGCCCTTCAGGATGCTTGCCATTTTGTATTCCTCTCATTTCAGGTAATGCGGTATGGCGTGTGGGGAGCTTTCTCCCCGCCCACCGTCGGGTCAGGTGCGCAGTTGTTTTGTGACCTGCGCAAACACGGCGTCCGCCTTCGGGACATACTCGCTCAGCAGGGCGTCGGCCTGCGCATCCAGTGCGGCGGCATGGGTTTTGTCGGTCATCAGCTTTGTGTTGATGAACACGCTCAGGCTGGCGGCCTGCAGGGCGGCCTTGCACAGTGCGGCGGCGCAGCCTGCATCGGACACGGCCAGCGCGCTGCCCTTGGCGGCATATTCTTCCACAAGTGCAATGCCTTCGGCGCACTTGCCCATGATCTCCAGCGGCACGGCACAGGCAGCATCCAGTGCGGTTTCCAGCACAGCGGCCTTGTGAGCCGCCTGCTCCGGAGTGTCCTTGGGCAGGCCATAGGCGGCGGCCAGCGGCGCAAAGGCTTCGGCATCCGCCTGCACCAGTGCTTCCAGCTCCGCGCGCAGGGCACCGGCCCGCTCGTTCAGGGTCAGAAGGTCCGCTTCCACGGCGGCATACTTCTTTTTGCCCACCGTCAGGCAGCCCACCATGTTGCCCAGTGCCACACCGGCGGCACCCACCAGTGCCGCGGTACCGCCGCCGCCCGGTGTGGGTGCTTTGCTGGCCAGTTCTGCCAGGAACCGGCTGCAGCTTTCGTTCATCATGTCCATGTGTACAAACCCCTCTCTGTCACAAACGCGTCCAGCCGCTGGTCGTGCTCATCCACGGCAGCGTGTGCAACGCGCTGAACTTCCAATGCAATGCCGATCTTTTCCGCTTTTGTGCAGCGGGGCAGGTAGCGGTCGTAGTAGCCTTTGCCCATGCCCACCCGGAAGCAGTCTGCATCAAAGGCAGTGCAGGGCACCAGCACCAGATCCAGCTGTTCCGGTTCCAGCAGCACCGACCGTTCCAGTACCGGCGTGCGGATGCCATACAGCCCTGTCTCCCAGCCGTCCGGGCCGGGCACGGCGGCGGTGAGGGAGCAGTTTTCTCCGCACACCGGGTAGGCCAGCACCTTGCCCCGGCGGGCCGCTTCGGCGGCAAACCCGGCAAGGCCGGCTTCACCCCCAAAGGCCGCATACAGCAGGATGGTCTGGGCATTTTGCACGGCGTCCAGCTGCCACAGCCGGGCACACAACGCCGCGTTGGCGGCGGCCCGCTGCTCCGGCGAAAGGGCCCGGCGGGCCGCTTTGCCGGATGTGCGCTGGGCCCGCTTTTCCTCGGCGATGTCCACGCAAAACACCTCGTTTCATCTGTGATCGTGGAAAGCTGAAAAATCCACAAAATCGACAATGCATTTTTATACAAATATAATAAACACTTCAGTCCAAAAAAGCAAGCCTTTTGGCGAAAAGAGGATTGAAGGTTTTGCAGCTTTCTGCTATGATAATATAAAGCAATGCGGCCCAGTGTGCAGGAGCCGGGTGCTTGAACATGACGTCGATCTGTCTGTATCAAGAGAGGGGTAACTGAAATGTACAAAGAAATGATGGATACTATCGGCCTGGTCAATACCGTAGACCCGGAGCTGGGGGCTGCCATGAACCGGGAGCTGACCCGTCAGCGTCAGAACATCGAGCTCATTGCCAGCGAGAACATCGTCTCGCCCGCGGTCATGGCTGCCATGGGCAGTGTGCTCACCAACAAGTACGCCGAGGGCCTGCCCGGCAAGCGTTACTACGGCGGCTGCGTCTATGTGGATGAGGTGGAGAACATCGCCATCCAGCGCGCCTGCAAGCTGTTCGGTGCCAAGTACGCCAACGTCCAGCCCCATTCCGGTGCACAGGCCAATCTGGCCGTCTACTTCGCCCTGCTGGAACTGGGCGATACCGTCATGGGCATGGATCTGTCCCAGGGCGGCCATCTGACCCATGGCTCCCCCGTGAACATGTCCGGCAAGAACTACCACTTTGTTTCCTACGGCGTCAATGCCGATGGCGTGATCGACTACGCCGAGCTGGAAAAGCAGGTCAAGAAGGTGCGCCCCAAGCTGATCGTGGCCGGTGCATCCGCTTACCCCCGTGCCATCGACTTTGAGAAGATCGCTGAGATCGCCCACGGTTACGGTGCATTCCTGATGGTGGATATGGCCCATATTGCCGGTCTGGTGGCCGGCGGCCAGCACCAGAGCCCGGTGCCCTATGCCGATGTGGTGACCACCACCACCCACAAGACCCTGCGCGGCCCCCGCGGCGGCCTGATCCTGACCAACAACCCGGTCATTGCCAAGCGCATCAACTCGGCCGTGTTCCCCGGCACCCAGGGCGGCCCGCTGGAGCACGTCATCGCCGCCAAGGCCGTCTGCTTCGGCGAGGCCCTCAAGCCGGAGTTCAAGGAGTATGCCCGAAAGATCGTGGAGAACGCTCAGGCTCTGGCCGCAGCTCTGCAGGAACGCGGCGTCAAGCTGGTGTCCGGCGGTACCGACAACCATCTGATGCTCATCGACCTGCGTGACGAGGAGTGCACCGGCAAGGATCTGGAAGCCCGTCTGGACAGCGTGCACATCACTGCCAACAAGAATACCGTCCCCGGCGAGACCCGCAGCCCGTTCGTCACCTCCGGCGTACGTCTGGGAACCCCGGCGGTCACCACCCGCGGCATGGGCGTGGCCGAGATGAAGGTCATCGCCGACTGCATTGCCGACTGCATCTGGCACTACGACGAGAAGAAGGATGAGATCAGCGAGCGTGTGCTCAAGCTGACCCGCGACTTCCCGCTGTACGAGTGATCCTATCACATAAAGAAAATGAAGCCGCTGCGCAGAAAAATACGCAGCGGCTTCGTTTTTTGCTGTTCGGTTGCTTACTCTTCCAGTGCCTGTGCCATGGCGTCGTCCGCTTCCTGCTGGGTGATGGTCTGCACCTTGAACCCGAAGTAGACGATGTGCCCCACCCAGACAATGGCCATAATGGCGCGGCCCACGGGCACCTTGTCCATCAGGATGACCCGGGGAGCATGATGGCCGTTACCGTGCCGATGAGGAGCGCCTTGGCCTTGCGGGTCATGCTGCGGCGGCGGAAATAGCTGCCGATGTACTTTTTATAAACGGTCGTGTGGGTGAACCAGGTGTGCAGCCGCTCGGAGCTGTTGGCAAAGCAGAAGGCCGTGAGCAGATAGAACGGCACCGTGGGCAGAATGGGCAGTGCAATGCCGATGGTGCCCAGCGCCAGGCTGATGCAGCCGAGGGCAACAAAAAACGCTTTTTTGAGAGGATGCATGACAAGGGTCCTTTCTGTGTCCGGGGAGATGTCGAATGTTAGAAGGAGCTAACTTTTGAGCAAAAAAGAAACGCCGTTCCAGAAGGAACGGTGCGTTTGCATGAACAAACTGCATGGAGTGTATCATAAAAAATCCGTGTCTGTCAGGAGAAAATTTTTCCGGAAACGTTGTGTTCTGCCGCCGGGCGTGATAGGATAAAATGGAACAGAACGAATAAGGAGAACAGTATGGAACAGATGGGACTGCTGCATTTGTATTACGGCGACGGCAAGGGCAAGACCACCGCCGCCATGGGCCTTGCGCTGCGTGCACTGGGCAGCGGAAAAAAGGTGGTCATCGTGCAGTTCCTGAAGGGCGGCAAGAGCGGGGAGATCCCGCTGCTGGAGCAGCTGGGGGCCACGGTCTACCGGGGCAAGGCCGGGCAGAAATTCGTCTTTCAGATGAACGACGCCGAAAAGGCCGCCACGCGGGCCCTGCAGGACCGGAACCTGACCGTTGCCATGGCGCAGGAAGCGGACCTGTTGGTGCTGGACGAGGCCGGCAGCGCCTGGGAACTGGATATGGTGGACAAGGACCTGCTTCGCCGGGCGGTGCTGCAGCGTCCCGCCGGGCAGGAATGTGTGCTCACGGCCCATGCCGCCCCGCAGTGGATGCTGGACGCCGCCGATTATGTGACCGAGATGAAGTGCATCCGCCACCCCTATCAGAAGGGAATTGCCGCCCGCAAAGGCGTCGAATACTGACCCTTGCACCGCACGGCTTGCAATTTGCCTACCGGTGTGATATGATGAAGCTGTACATTGTGCGCGCATTTCTGAGCAGCCCGGGCCGCAGGCCCAAAAAGGGGAACGCTCCGCACTGCTGCCGGGGCACCCCGACAGCATTTTGTTTAAAGCTGCGGTTAGTATTCCCTAACGTGCAGCGGCCCGCCGAACGCGCGCGGAAACCATCATGGAGGGAACAGACAATGATCGAAACAGTGGTAAAGGTAGACGGTATGATGTGCGGTATGTGCGAGAGCCATGTCAACGATGCCGTGCGCAAGGCATTTCCGGAGGCAAAGAAAGTGGCCTCTTCCCACACCAAGGGCCAGACGGTGATCCACTCGGAACAGGCTCTGGACGAGGCAAAGCTGCGGGATGTCATCAACGCCACCGGCTACGAAGTCAAGGGCGTATCGAGTGCACCGTACGAGAAAAAAGGTTTTTTCTCGTTTTTGAAAAAATAAACCCGGAAACCATTTCATGAGGGAGGCGCATCTGCATGAGGATCTTGGTGTACGGAGCCGGCGTGCTGGGCTGTGAACTGGCCCATGTGCTGCTGCAGAACAAAAAGAACGACGTGACCCTGCTGGCACGCGGGGAGTGGAAGGAGCGCATCGACCAGAAGGGTCTGGTCATCCGCCAATGGGCGCAGCGCAAAACCACGGTGGACCGGGTGCGCACCATCGACGTCCTGGTCTCGGAGGACTTCTACGACCTTGTGTTCGTGGTGCTGCAGGCCGGTCAATTGCCGGATGTGCTGCCCGTCCTCAAGGCCAACCGGAGCCCCTACTTTGTATTCGTTGGCAACGACCCCCATGCAAAGCAGGTTCTGGAAGCCATGCAGCGCCCAGCCGACAAGGTCGCCTTTGGCTTCCAAAACACTGCAGGCCGCCGGGAGCGCGACCGGGTGGTCAGTGTGCACACCGGTGTGGGCATGACGGTGGGCGGTGCCACGGCTCCGCTTTCCGGCACCTTCCGCATCCGGCTCAAGACCGCCTTTGACGGAACAAAGTATAAGCTGACGTTCTACAGCGATATGGACGAGTGGCTCAAGTGCCACATTGCGTTCATTCTGCCGGTCTGCTATGTGTGCTATGCCTGCAACGGGGACCTGACCCGCGCCACCAAACAGCAGCGCGCTGCCATTCTGGATGCCGCCTATGAGGGCTGTGAGATGCTCAAGGCTCTCGGCATCCCGGTGAACGACGCAGAGAATACGGACTACTACAAGCCCGGCACGGCAGGCCGCCGCAAGATGGACGCCATGGTGCTTGCCATGGCCAAGACTCCGCTGGGCCGCCTGTGTGCTTCCGACCACGCCATGCACGCAGTAAAGGAGATGCAGTACCTGGACGAAGCCTTTGAGGCTTTGCGCAAACAGGCCGGAACGGCCATGCCCATGTGGGAAAAGTTGCGCAATGAAATGCCTGCCTGGAACACCCTGCAGAAATGATCCTTCGGGCGCAAAGCCCCGCAAAAAGCCCCCGGCTCTCACGATCAAGAGCCGGGGGCTTTGCTGTGTCTGTCCGGGAAGAAGATCATGCCTGATCCAACAGTTCCTCCGGGTCTTCCAGCACCTCCTCAATGGCGCTGTCATCCGGGTCGACCTCGCTGTCGGCGCTTTCCGTCAGGCCCAGCAGTTCCTTGAGCCGGTCACGCATCAGCACAAGGTTCCGGTCAAGGTCGACGTCCTCATTGAGCAGGTCCTGTACCATCTCAGGCTTGTCGGTGATCACATCATCCACGCCAAGGCTCAGCAGGGCACGGGCGTCCTCCGCACGGTTGACCGTCCAGGCGGACACCGTCTTGCCGCGCAGATGGATCTGCTGCACCATGCCGGAGGTAATAAAGGTGGATTCCACGCTGAAAAAGTCGGCGGCAGGCAGGTCGTAATAGGTTCCCACGCCCAGCGCTAGAATATACCCCGTCTCGATCTCGGGGTCCAGCTCCTTTACCTTGCAAAGGGTCTCGTAGCTCTGGGAGGTGATCACGCAGTCCTTTTCAAAGCCTTTTTCCCGGATGATGCGCACGGTCTCAGCTTCCAGCTCCGGGGTGGCGGCATTGGGCTTGATCTCGATGTTCAGCTGGATTTTCCCCTTGCACAGGTCCAGCACCTCTTCCAGTGTGGGGATCTGCGTGCCGGCGTACCGGGCACTGAACCACCGCCCGGCATCCAGCTCCCGCACCTGTGCAAAGGTCAGGTCGTAGATGTTGGCGTTGCGGCCGGTGCAGCGGCGCAGGCTGGTGTCGTGGGTCACCATGACCACACCATCCTTTGTCATCTGCACATCCAGCTCGGCCCGGTCGCTGTGGTGGTCGATGGCCAGCTGAAAGGCGGGCAGGGTGTTCTCCGGTGCGGCCGTCGAATAGCCGCGGTGTGCCGTGACGATGGGAGCCGCGCCGCCCAGCATGGTGCGCAGCTCATCATCCGCTGGAAGGGCAATATAAATAAAGGAAAGGCCGATTGTGACCAGCGTGACGCCGACCACCGCAGCGGCCAGCAGGCGACGGCCCTTCGCACGGACGGGCTTCCCATTCTGGGTATCCTCTGGCACGGCATCACCCTTCCGCAGACGGCGGTACAGCAAAAACAGGATGCTGCACTGCGCAATGGTGATGGAGCAGTCGAGCAGGAACTGGAAGAACGGCACCTCGACCAGCAGGCTGGCGCGGGACAGCGCCACCATGGCAGCGGTGTTCTGGAGCCCGATGCCCAGAATGACCGCGTACAGCGGTGCCAGTACGCACAGGGCCAGGCTGCCCGAACGGAGGACTGCCGAGAGATTCCAGCGCAGCAGAAGCAGCGCTGTGCGGAAAATTCGCTGCCGCACGAACCCGACGCTCTCCCGGACGGCCTGCCACAGGCTGCGGCGCTCCAGGACAAACAGGGGCAGCACCAGCGCACAGGAGAGGAACAATAGAACCAGCAGTACCACGATCGCCAGATACAGCGCATGATAGCGTGTGGTGGCGCGCAGTACGCCCAGAAGGTACTCCGGTACGGCAAACTGGGTGACGTAGTTGGAGGTCAGGAAAAAGCTGGTGAAGGGGATGAGCACGGCGCTGTATACGAGGACCGGCCAGTTCTGCGGAAGAAACGTGTGCCGGATGTCCACCAGCGCATCCCGCAGCAGGGCAGGCAGCTGCACCGGTCTGCCGCTGCGGGCCAACTCCAGCCCGTGCAGCAGCACCGAAAATTCATACAGCGCCCAGAATGCTGTCAGCAATGCAATGACCACAAGACACAGGATGATGGCCGGGGAAACAAAAATGTCCGAAGCATTGCTGTTGTTCAGGTAATGCACGGGCGCGAACCGGAGTGTCAGCGACCAGAGCTGCTGCATCAGCGGGATAAACAGCAGGTTGGTTGCGACTGCGTATAGTCCGACCAGCGCCGGCAGGATGACCCCGGCATGGTGCAGCAGAGCACCGGCTGAGCGCTGTAAAGAATGATAGGTCTGGTTGAAAGCGTGCAGGGAAGAAGCGAAAGATTTCAAAGTTTGTCGGACCTCTTTTGCGTGGATTTTTGTTGTTTCCCGGGCGGGAGGATGGCATTGTCTGTCGGATTTTACCCGGATTTTACGATTCCGAAGGGAATGTAACATCAGTGTAACACAATTCTGACCAAAAAGATATGTGCGGATGGAGAGCACATTTACCAAAAATGAAAGAAAATTTTTTACACCGGTGCCGGGTGCACTGTAGGGGGCTTGCGGAAGCGAAAAAAAGCGCAGGGCGATACATCGTTAAAAAATTATGGATTACAGCTGACAGATGTTGTTCTCGATGGATTTTTATAGAAAGTCTTGCAATTTCCTGGCAAAAACAGTATAATAAAACCAATTTTGAAAGCTCACACAGACAACCAGGAGGTCTTATCATGGCTTCAAAGATCAATAAGGGAGAAATCCTCGCCAAGTTTTTCGATGACGGGGAATACACCGCGCTGTTTGCCGATGGTGCGGTGAGTGCTGCCTGCGGCTATGCAGCAGGCCAGCAGGCATACGCTGTCTATCAGAACGGCGAGGCTGTTACCGTCAAGGACGTTGAGAAGAACATCAAGGTCCTGGAGATGGCCGCACAGACCGGCTGCCCGGTCGTCACGTTCTATAACTCGGTGGGCGCAAAGCTGGCCGAGGGCCTGGATGTGCTCACGGCCAATGCCAAGCTGAATGCGCAGATCGCAAAGGTTTCCGGCGTGATCCCGCAGGTGGCGGTGGTTCTGGGTGTGTGCGGCGGCACCAGCGCACTGAGCGCTGCCAATGCCGACGTGTGCATCATGGCCGAGGGCGCAGAGCTGTTCTTCACCGCTCCGTTCACCTCTGCCGCCAAGGGCGACAAGGTGGCTGATGCCGGCAGTGCTGCTGCCGCTGCCAAGGCCGGCGTGGCATCCATCGTGGCTGCCGACGCCGCCGAGGCTGCCGAGAAGGCTGCCCACATCGTGGGTCTGCTGCCCGCCAACAACCTGACCGGCCCTGCGATCTTTGAGTTCGAGCAGCCCACCGCTGCTCTGGCTGCCGGTGCAGAGCCTGCCAAGGCTGCTGCCGCTGTGGTGGACAAGGACAGCACCGTGGAGCTGTATGCAGGCTTTGGCAAGTCGGTCTACACCGCATTTGCCACCGTCGGCGGTAACGCCGTGGGCGTTGTGGCTACCGGCAAGAACCTGTGCCACAACTGCGTGGCCAAGATCGCCCGCTTTGTGCGCCTGTGCGACGCCTTCAGCGTGCCGGTGGTCACCGTTGTGGACACCGAGGGCTTTGTGCCCAGCGTGAGCGATGACATCGCCGGCGGCATCCGTGAGGCTGCCCGTCTGGCCGCCACCTACGCCGACGCCACCACCGCAAAGGTCACCGTTCTGGCCGGCAAGGCTGTGGGCCCTGTCTACACCGCATTGGCTGCTGCGGACCTGCGCATCGCCGTCACCGGCTGCGTGGTCAGCGCTCTGGAGCCCAGCGCAGCGGTCAGCGTTCTGTACAAGGATGAGATCGACGCTTCCGACAACATCATTGCTGCCACCAACGCCAAGGCTGCCGCTTACACCGCAGAGGTGTGCAGCGCTGCCAACGCTGTGGCCTGCGGTGCTGCCGATATGGTCTGTGACGCTGCCAATGTGCGCTCCAGCGTGGTTGCTGCCCTGGAGCTGCTGAGCACCAAGCGTGCTGCCCGCCTGCCCAAGAAGCACGGCAACATGGCTCTGTAAGCATCCGAACGTTTTATCTGATACGATTTTGATTTGGAGGATTCTTCCATGAAGTACTACAATATTACCGTCAATGGTGTTGCTTACAGCGTTTCCGTGGAGGAGACCGCTGCAGGTGCTGCTCCTGTTGCTGCTGCCGCTCCGGCTGCCCCCGCTGCTCCCAAGGCTGCTCCGGCTCCCGCTGCCGCCCCGAAGGCTGCTGCCGGTGCCGCAGGCGCTGTTTCCGTCAAGGCTCCCATGCCCGGCAACATTCTGGACGTCAAGGTCAGCGCAGGTGCTTCCGTCAAGGCCGGCGATGTGCTGGTGATCCTGGAGGCCATGAAGATGGAGAACGAGATCCTGGCTCCCCAGGACGGCACTGTTGCATCCGTCAATGTCAACAAGGGCGACACCGTCAACTCCGGTGACGTTCTGGTTTCCATGAACTAAGGGAGAGGTGACAACCATGGCGAAAAAGCCGATCAAAGTGACCGAAGTGGTCCTGCGTGATGCGCACCAGTCCCTGCTGGCTACCCGCATGACCATGGACGAGATGCGTCCGATCCTGCCCGAGATGGACAAGATCAATTACTTCTCTGTGGAATGCTGGGGCGGCGCCACCTTCGACAGCTGCATCCGCTTCCTGGATGAGGACCCCTGGGAGCGTCTGCGCATCCTGCGCAAGGAGCTGCCCCACCAGAAGCTGCAGATGCTGTTCCGCGGCCAGAACATGCTGGGCTACCGCCCCTACGCAGATGATGCCGTGGAGTATTTTGTGCAGAAGTCCGTGGCAAACGGCATTGATGTCATCCGCATCTTCGACGCACTGAACGATCCCCGCAACCTGCAGACTGCCATCAAGGCAGCCAACAAGGAAGGTGCTCATGTGCAGGGCTGCATCAGCTATACCCTGAGCCCTGTGCACAACAACGAGTACTTTGCTGCCTACGCCAAGACCCTGGAAGAGATGGGCGCAAACTCCATCTGCATCAAGGATATGGCTGGCCTGCTGACCCCCTATACCTGCTATGACCTGGTCAAGAAGCTGAAGGAGACCGTCAGCATCCCTGTGGACATCCACAGCCACTACACCGCTGGTCTGGCTTCCATGTCCATCCTGAAGGGCATCGAGGCAGGTGCTGACATCATCGACACCGCCATGAGTCCCCTGAGCCTGGGCACCAGCCACATGCCCACCGAGAGTCTGGTCGCTGCCCTGCAGGGCACCGATTACGACACCGGTCTGGACCTGAAGCAGCTGAATGTCGTGCGCGCATACTTTGCAAAGCTGCGTGAGAAGTACATTGCCAACGGCCAGATCAGCCCCAAGAGCCTGGGCGTTGATGCCAACACCCTGCTGTATCAGGTGCCGGGCGGCATGTTCTCCAACATGCTCAAGCAGCTGAAGGATGCCGGCAAGGAGGACAAGCTGGACGAAGTGCTGGCCGAGATCCCCCGCGTCCGCGAGGATGCAGGCTATCCGCCGCTGGTCACCCCCACCAGCCAGATCGTTGGCACGCAGGCCGTGTTCAACGTCATCCTGGGTGAGCGCTACAAGATGGTCACCAAGGAGTTCAAGGGCCTGGTCCACGGCGACTACGGCAAGACTCCCGCTCCCATCAAGCCCGAGTTCACCAAGAAGATCCTGGGCGATGAGCAGCCCATCACCTGCCGCTTTGCCGACACGCTTGCTCCTGAGATGGACAAGCTGAAGGCCGAAGCCGCCAAGTGGGCAACGCAGGAAGAGGACGTGCTGACCTACGCCATGTTCCCGCAGGTCGCTCCCAAGTTCTTCGATAGGCGCAATGCCAAAAAGCAGGGCGTGGACGGCGATCATGTGGACTACACCAACCAGTCTCATCCTGTCTGATAAATAAGTCCCTTTCAGGGCTGCTGCACAAAATGCTGTGCGGCAGCCTTTTTTGCGTATCCGGCAAAGGCACAAGACGTACTCTGTCGGGCAATCCCAGAAAAACTTCTGCATACACATTGACTTGCCGCCCAATACCTTTTATAATGTTTGGTATAGCCCATACAATACAACAAATGATGTGGAGGAAAATGCTATGCGAAGCATCCCGGAGCAGCGCATTGCTGAGTTTCAGGAGCAGGACTATCAACTGTATTTTGGCATTTCAAAGCTGGAATTTGACCGGATGCTCAAGGCTCTGCATGAGGCTTACCGTCAGGAGCATAAGCGCAAAACCCGCTTTACCAAGATCTCCATGATGGATAAACTTATCCTGACCTTGATCTATCGCTACGAGTACCGCACGATGGAAAGCATTGCCAAGGAATACGAGGTTTCTCTGGATACCATTGCCGACAACATCCATTGGGTGGAGCGCACGCTGCTCAATGCAGATATCCTGCAAACCAGTGTGACCTGCGTTTATAAGACGAACTGATGTTATGACCCTGCGTGAAAACGCGGGGTTATATTTTTTACAAGGGAAAGCTTCTGGAAAAGCGGTAACTGCCGCAGCCATGTTGTTTTGGCTGCGCAGCAGTAAAAATGAAAACTGTGTTTTTTGCACGGATGCAGTCTGCACCTTGAATTTTTCAGAAAAGAATAGTAAAATGATGCTATATGTATCGTAACATGGGCTTGTGTGCCCAAAGCGGATACCTATACAGAAAAACCGAAGTTAAACCGCAAAAGAATAGGAGCTAGTATGATCTTAAGCATGACCGGTTTCGGCAGGGGGACTGCCGTGCTCAATGGCCGCGAGATCACTGTGGAACTGCGCAGCGTGAACTCCCGCTATTTCGAGTATTCCTCCCGCATCCCGCGCACCTGCAGTTCTCTGGACAGCCGCCTGAAAAAGCAGCTCAACCAGCGGATCTCCCGCGGCAAGGTAGAGCTTAGCATGACCGTCCAGAACGTGGACGCAGCGGATACCGTGGTCGCCGTCAACATGGAGCTTGCCCGTAGCTATCAGCAGGCCATGCGGGACCTGTCCGAGCAGCTGGGGGTCAAAAATGATGTGTCCACTGCCGTTCTGACCCGCTTCCCGGATGTGCTGACCACCCGCCACGCCGATGTGGACGAGGAGCAGCTGTGGCAGGATGTGTCTGCCGTTACCGCGCAGGCGCTGGATCGCTTTGTGGAGATGCGTGCCGCCGAGGGCGCCAAGATGAAAGCAGACGTGGAAAGCCGTCTTGTGTTTCTGGAACAGTGCGTCGGCAAAGTGGAGAGCCTGAGTGCAGGCCGGGTGGAAAACTACACCAACCGCCTGTACGAGAAACTCAAGGTCATCCTGCAGGATCGCGACATCGATGACGCCCGTGTGCTGACCGAGGCCGCCATTTTTGGCGATAAGACCGCCGTGGATGAAGAAACTGTCCGTCTGCGCAGCCACATTGCACAGTACCGCGATATCCTGCAGCTGGACGAGCCCGTGGGCCGCAAGCTGGATTTCCTGACGCAGGAGTTGAACCGTGAGACCAATACCATTGGCTCCAAGTGTCAGGATCTGGATATCACCCGTATTGTGGTGGATATGAAGGCGGAGATCGAAAAAATCCGCGAGCAGATCCAGAATCTGGAATAATATGTTGTGGAGGAGCCTATGAAACTCATCAACATCGGCTTTGGCAATATGGTCAGTGCGGGGCGCGTGGTGGCAGTCGTCAGCCCGGACTCCGCACCGGTCAAACGTCTGGTGAAGGAAGCACGCGAGCGCGGGATGCTGATCGACGCCTCTTATGGCCGCAGCACCCGAGCTGTGCTTATCATGGACTCCGATCATGTCGTGCTGTCCGCCCTTCAGCCCGAAACGGTGGCAAGCCGCGCCGCCGGGCAGGAGGGTAGAGCATCAATGGAGGAAGAAACATCTCATGGCGAATGATAAATTTCTGTTTGTAGTTTCCGGCGCAGCCGGCACCGGCAAGGACAGCGTGGTCAAGGCACTGCGCGAGGCACACCCCGAAATCGAAAAGACCGTCTCTGCCACCACACGCGCCCCGCGCCCCGGCGAGCAGGAGGGTGTGGACTACTACTACCGCACCCGCGAGCAGTTCCAGCAGCTGCTGGAAAACGATCAGGTGGTGGAGCACAACTTCTATAACGGCAACTACTACGGCACCCTGAAGTCTGAGGTGGAAAAGCGGCTGGAGGCCGGTAAGGTAGTCGTGCTGGTCATTGACGTGCACGGCGCTGCCAATATCCGCCGGATGTTCCCGGGCGCTACCACCGTGTTCCTGCTGCCGCCCTCTGTGGAGGAACTGGAGCACCGTCTGCGCGGCCGCGGCACCGAGACCGAGGAAAGCATTCAGGAGCGTCTCGCCACCGCCCGGCAGGAACTGGCCGAGCAGGATAAGTTTACCGTAAAGCTGGTCAATAATCAAATCGAGCCCTGCGCCGCAGAGCTGTATCAGGTCATCTGTCAGCGCGCCGGGTTGCAGGAGTGAAAAATCAAGCGTTGAAGGAGTTGGACGAATGCCCAAAACGGTAGGCATTGCCGTCAGCAATGCGACCTTCCATTTTGATAAGCTGTATACCTACGCCGTTCTGCCGGAGCACCAGAATGTGGTGCGTCTGGGCAGCATGGTACTGGTACCCTTCGGCAAAGGTAGCCGCGCCCGCATGGGTGTGGTACTGGCCTGCGATGCCGAGCCGGAGCACTCCAAGCTGAAATATCTGTTTGACGTAGCCCCGGCTTCGGCCTGCCTGACCCCGGAGCTGTTGCGGCTGGTGTATTTTTTAAAGGAACGCACCTTCTGCACCTACTACGAGGCCGTCAAGGCGGTCATTCCGTATGGTGCGCAGTATAAGCCCGCCGTGGCGGCAGACGGTGTGACCCCGGTGCTGCAAAAGCAGCTTACCCGTCACACCGAAAATGCCTATAAGCTTGTGGGCACTCTGCCGCAAAAGCCAAAGCCTACGGCAAAGCAGCTGGCGGCGGTGGCGCTGCTGAGCGGCGGCCCTCGCACCCTGAACGAACTGGAGGATAAGGGCATCAGCCGCGCCGTGCTGGATAACCTGTGCACCAAGGGCGTGCTGGAATGCAGCAAGGTGAATAAGTCCATCGACCTCTACGCCTCCATCCCGCTGCGCAACGACCCCATCACCCTCACAGGGCAGCAGCAGGCCGCTTACGACACGCTGCTGCCTAAGCTAGAAGATACCGCACCCCATTCGGCGCTGTTGTACGGTGTGACCGGCAGCGGCAAGACGCTGGTGTTTTTAAAGTTGATTTCCCGCTGTCTGGAACTTGGCCGCAAGGCGCTGGTGCTGGTGCCGGAGATCAGCCTGACCCCGCAGATGATCCTGCGGCTCAAAGGACAGTTCGGCCGCCGCGTGGCGGTGCAGCACTCCGCGCTCAACCACACCGAGCGTCTGCTGCAATGGCAGATGATTCAGGATGGCGGCGCAGATATCGTGGTTGGCACCCGCAGCGCGGTGTTTTCGCCGCTGGAAAATATCGGCCTTATCATCATTGACGAGGAGCAGGAGCACACCTACCGGTCGGAATCCGCACCACGCTACTCTGCCCACGAGGTCGCCCGGCAGCGTGCCGCCGAAAACGGTGCCCTGCTGCTTCTGGCCAGCGCCACCCCCAGCACCGAGAGCTTCTACGCTGCACAGAACGGACGCACCCAGCTGGTGCGCCTGACCAAGCGCTACGGCGGCAACCCGCTGCCCAGCGTGCAGATCGTGGATATGCGGGCAGAGCTGGCTGCGGGCAACCCCCGGGAGATCAGCCTTGCGCTGGAGGATGCCATCCGCCGCAATCTTGAGGCAGAAAAGCAGACCATTCTTCTGCTCAACCGCCGGGGCTACCAGACCATTGCCCAGTGCGAGGACTGCCGCGAGGTGCTCAAGTGCCCCAAGTGCAGCGTGCCCATGGTGTACCACAAATCAGCACATAAGGTGCTGTGCCACTACTGCGGCTCCCAGCAAGAGCCGCCGCCCACCCTTTGCCCGGCCTGCGGCGGCAAGCTGCAGTACCGAGGCTTTGGCACCCAGAAGGCCGAGGAGGAGCTGGCAAAGCTCTTCCCGGAGGCGCGGGTGCTGCGCATGGATCAGGACTCTACCGCCGCCAAGGACGCCCACGAAAAGCTGCTTGCCAAATTTGCAGCGCATGAATATGACATCATGGTGGGCACCCAGATGGTGGCGAAGGGTCTGGATTTCGAGGATGTGACCCTTGTGGGCGTGCTGGGCATTGATTCGCTGCTGTTCGCGCAGGGCTTCCGGGCATACGAGAACGTGTTCAGCCTGATCACACAGGTGGTGGGACGCAGCGGCCGCGCAAAAGAGCCCGGCTTTGCCATCATCCAGACCACCGACCCGGACAACCCAGTGCTCACCCTTGCCGCCGCGCAGGATTATGATGCCTTCTACGAGCAGGAGATCGCCTACCGCAAGCTTGGCTTGTACCCGCCCTTCTGTGGGCTGTGCGTCATCGGCTTTGCCGGTGCAAAGGAGAACGAGGTGGCGCGTGCCGCTGCCCGTTTCTCGGCGCTTTTAGGGCAGCAGGCGGCCAAGCAGCCGGATCTGCCCCTGCGCATTCTGGGGCCTACGCCCGGCAGCATTGAAAAGATCAACGACACCTACCGCTATAAGCTCACCGTCAAGTGCCGCAACGACCGCCGTTTCCGCGACCTTGTGCGCAGCACGCTGGCACTGTATGAAAAAGAAAAACTGCCGTCCCGTGCATCGGTCGTGGTAGACCTGCACTCGGACGGAGACATCTGATAAAACTGGAGGTACCATTATGGCTATCCGTAATATTGTTAAAGAAGGCGACCCCATCCTGAACAAGGTCTGCCGCCCTGTGACCAATTTTGACGACCGTCTGGCCACCCTGCTGGACGATATGCGCGAGACTATGATCGCCGCCGACGGCGTAGGTCTGGCCGGTCCGCAGGTGGGCATGATGCGCCGCCTGTTCGTGGTGTGGGACACCACCGATGCCCCGGAGGAGATCCCCGAGGATTACGAGTACAAGTTCATTGATTTTGTCAACCCCGAGATCCTTGCTGTTTCTGAGGAGGAAGAGACCGCCTACGAGGGCTGCCTGTCCTTCCCGGGGCACAACGGCGCTGTGACCCGCCCCATTGCCGTCAAGGTGCGTGCACAGGACCGCAACGGCGAATGGTTCGAGCTGGAAGCTGACGGCCTGCTGGGCCGCTGCATCCAGCACGAGAACGACCATCTGGACGGCATCACCATCATGGAATCCAGCGAGTACTTCTATGAGGATACCGAGGAAGGCAAAAAGGCCGCCCGCGAAGCGAAAGGAAACAACTGATGCGCATTTTGTTCATGGGCACGCCGGATATTGCTGCCGAGTGCCTGAAAGCCCTGTATGCTGCTGGGCATGATATCTGTGCCGTGTACACCCGGCGGGATAAGCCGGTCGGCCGCAAGCAGGTGCTCACCGCACCGCCGGTCAAGGAGGTTGCACTGGCGCACGGCACGCCCGTGTTCCAGCCCCGCACCCTGCGGGACGGCAGCGAGGATGACACTATCCGCGCCCTTGCTCCGGAACTGATCGTGGTGGTGGCTTATGGCTGCATCCTGCCGAAGTCCGTGCTGGAAATGCCCCGCTACGGCTGCATCAACCTGCACGTTTCGTTGCTGCCGAAATATCGCGGCAGCGCTCCGGTGCAGTGGTCTGTGCTGAACGGTGACGCCGAGACCGGCGTTTCCATCATGCAGATGGACGAAGGTCTGGATACCGGTGATGTGCTGTACTGCAAAAAGATCGTCATCGACCCCGAGGAGACCAGCGGTGAACTGTTCGACCGCGTTACCGCTGTGGGTGCCGAAGCCCTGTGCGAGACCATCCCCCAGATCGCAGCGGGCACTCTGACCGCTGTGCCGCAGCAGCACGAGAACGCTACCCTTGCCCCCATGCTGAACAAGGAGATGGCAGAGTTCCACCTGACCGACACTGCCGCCCATATCCACAACTGGGTGCGCGGCATGAACCCTTGGCCGGGTGCATGGTTCATCACCTCCGGCGGCAAAAAGCTCAAGGTGATGTCCTGCCGTGTGGCTACCGCTCATGGCGAAGCCCCCGGCACGGTGCTGGCCACAAAGCCCCTGACCGTAGCCTGCGGCGAGGGTGCCATCCAACTGCTGGAAGTCGTGCCAGAGGGAAAAAAGCCCATGGACGGCACTGCCTTTGCAGCGGGTCTGCGCCTGAAAACGGGGGATAGCCTCTGATGGCCGCAAATCCGCGTGCGGCAGCAGTTGCCGCACTGGTACGGCAGGAGCAGAACGGCTTTTCCAATCTGGTGCTGGACGCAGAGCTCAAGCGCCAGAAGCTGGAAGGCCGGGATAAGGCTTTTGCAAGTGCCATTTTCTACACTGTGCTGGAGCATCGCGGCACGCTGGACTATATTCTGGAGCAGTTTCTGCCCAAGGGTCTGGCAAAGCTGGATGCACCCGTGCGGGAAATTTTACGCGCTGCACTGGCACAGGCACGCTATATGCAGGTGCCTGTCTCTGCTGCGGTGAACGAGGCGGTCAAGCTGACCCGCACCTTTAAAAAATCCAGCGCCTCCGGCCTTGTCAATGCCGTGCTGCGCAAGGCCTGCGGCTATGATCTGGACGCTGCCGTTTTTACGGGCGAGATCCAGCGCCTGATGGTGCTTGGCTCTGCCGGACTGGATGTGGCGGAATTCCTCCACAAAAATTACCCGGATGAAGCACTGGGCATCCTGACCTATCAGGCCGATGGCGGTTTGACCAGTCTGCGTGCAAACCCCCTCAAGGCCAGCGCTGCACAGCTGTGCGCGCTGCTTACAGAGCAGGGCGCAGCAGAGGTGCGGCAGGGTATTGTGCCCGGCAGCGTGCTGGCACGATTTGCCGGCAGTCCGGCAGACAACGAACTGTTCCGGCAGGGCTACTACCATGTGGAGGGACAGGCCAGCCAGCTAGCAGCCCTTTGCGTGGGCGCAGCCCCCGGCGAGACGGTGCTGGATCTGTGCGCTGCCCCCGGCGGCAAGACCATTCTGCTGGCCGAGCAGATGCAGGGCACAGGAATACTGTACAGCTGCGATGCGGCAGAGAACCGTGTGGGGCTGATCCGCACCGCGGTAGACCGCATGGGCTTTACCAGGGTGCATACCCTTTGTAATGATGCCACCAAACCGAACCCTGCACTGCCCATGGCAGACCGCATCCTGACGGATGTGCCTTGCAGCGGCTTGGGCATTCTGGCAAAAAAGCCGGATCTGCGCTATAAAAAGCTGGAAGCTGACCGGCAGGCAGAACTGCTTGCCACACAGGCGGCAATTCTGGATACCGCTGCGGCGCTGCTCAAGGCGGGCGGACGGCTGGTCTACTCCACCTGCACCATCGACCCGGCAGAAAATCAGCAGCAGATCGCAGCCTTTTTGCAGCGCCACCCGGAATTTGCGGTCTGCGCGCCGGAGGTGCCGCTGCCCGCCGGAATGACGGCAGGGGAGCATGGTTGCCTTTCGGTGCCCACCCGCACCGGCATGGACGGCTTTTTCCTATGCGTGCTGCAAAAAGCCACCGGAACACAATAAGCACGACCTTTATGGATCGTATCCTGTTATAGGAGAACAGAATGGAACAAAAACGCTGTATTTCTTCTCTGACGCTGGCAGAATTGACTGCTGAACTGAAAGCTCTGGGGCAGCCGGGTTTCCGGGCAAAGCAGATCTTCCACTGGGTGCACCAGAAGCTGGTCACCGAGTTTTCTGCCATGACCGACCAGCCCAAGACCCTGCTGGCAAAGCTGGAAGAAACCTTTTATATTGCTGCACCGCAGATCGAGCGCCGTCAGGAGGCCAAGGACGGTACTGTGAAGTATCTGCTGCGCATGGCTGACGGCAACTGCATCGAGACCGTTGTCATGCGTTACCACTACGGCAATACCGTGTGCGTATCCACACAGGTGGGCTGCCGCATGGGCTGCCGGTTCTGCGCCTCCACACAGGCGGGGCGTGTGCGCAACCTTGAAGCAGGCGAGATCTGCTCCGAGATCTAC
>SKEG01001323.1_pt1 | contig 19957 bp, 15 predicted proteins | sample 4826631 | NCBI WGS metagenome assembly SKEG01 (sample SAMN11008815, study PRJNA524170) | human gut metagenome | biome: Human fecal sample; material: Feces; isolation source: fecal sample from pouch patient p26, p34, p50 | host: Homo sapiens | place: Israel: Tel-Aviv | collected 2016-11-02
GTAATATATTGTTTCACGAATATCCACTAAACCCAATTTACTTTATTTTACATATATGATATTATATATAATTATAAGTTGATTAATTTTTATTTTATGGGAAGGATTTTTACGTGAAATATTATATCTTAAGAACTAATTCAGTAGAAGAAAATTTAAAAAATACAAATGGATACAATTTTAAAATTAATAATTTAAATGCCGAAAGATTAATTAGTGATGCAAAAGATGGAGATATATTTTATTTATTATATAACATATCTGAAAAAAGATTTATTGAAAAAGGTGTAATTTCTTCAGTTAAATCTAATTTACCATCTAATAAATTTAAAGCATTATTTTCAAATAGAGAAAGCTTAGATATCTCTTATTTACCTTTTTCATCTCCAAATTGTGGAATAATACCATCTTCAAAAAAGAGAATAAACGAGCTTTTAAGTACTAATATTTAAATTACTTTTAAGCCTTTTATTAACAAAGCAGAGAGCAATACCTTTTTATAGTTTCCCTGCTTTGCTAATTTATTATTTTCTTATTTTAATTTCCAAATATCATCATTGTATTGTTCAATTGTTCTATCTGAAGAGAAGAAACCAGCTTTACTAATATTAATTAATACCTTTTTATTCCAAGCTTCTCTATCTTCATAATACTTAATCATTTTATTTCTAGTTTTAATGTAATCTTCAATATCTAGTAATGTCATAAACCAATCTTTATTAATTAATTCATTATATAGTCTATTTAAATTAACTTCATCTCCAACCTTTAACATTTCATCACTAACAATAAAGTCAACTAATTTTTTAATATCTTCTTTTTCATAATATTTCTTTGAAACATAATCTGCTTTCTTATAGTGATTTATTACTTCTTCACTTGATTCACCAAAAATATAAATATTGTCATCTCCAACTAATTGATGAATTTCAACATTAGCACCATCTTCTGTTCCTAATGTTAATGCACCATTTAACATAAATTTCATATTACCTGTTCCTGAAGCCTCCTTAGATGCTAATGAAATTTGTTCTGAAATATCACAAGCTGGTATAAGCTTAGAAGCAATTGTAACATTATAGTTTTCAACCATAACAACTTTTAAATATTTATTTACTTCTGGATCATTATCAATGATTTCTTGTAAACAAAGAATTGCATGAATTATATCTTGAGCAATTACATATGCAGGTGCTGCCTTAGCTCCAAATATTACTGTTATTGGAGTTGTTGGAATATTTCCTGCCTTTATATCTAAATACTTATGAATAATGTATAATACATTCATTTGTTGTCTCTTATATTCATGAAGTCTCTTTACTTGAATATCAAATATAGAATTTTCATCTATATCAATGTTTTGATGTTCTTTTAAATATTTCTTTAATGCTATTTTATTATGTTTTTTAATTTCTCCAAGTCTAGCTAATACATCTTTATCATCAACGAATTTCCCTAATTCTTCCAACTTAGTTGCATCAGTTTTAAAATCTTCTCCAATAAGGCTTGTAATATAATTTGTTAACTCATTATTACAGTGAATTAACCATCTCCTAAATGTTATACCATTAGTCTTATTATTGAATTTTTCTGGATATATATCATAAAATGGCTTTAACTCTTCTTCTTCTAATATTTTTGTATGAAGAGCTGCAACACCATTTACACTAAATCCATAATGTATATCCATATGAGCCATGTGTACTCTGTCATCTTTATCTATTATATAAACTCTTTCATCATCATATTTTTCTTTAACTAAGTTATCTAATTCTCTAATTATTGGAATTAATTGTGGTACTACTTTTTCTAAGTATGCAATTGGCCACTTTTCTAATGCTTCTGCTAATATTGTATGATTTGTATAAGCACACACTTTGGTAACGATACCAATAGCTTCTTGCATTTCTATACCCTTTTCCCCTAATAATCTTATTAATTCTGGTATTACCATTGAAGGGTGTGTGTCATTAATTTGTACTACTACATGTTCATCTAGCTTGTGTAAGTCATATCCATTTTCTTCTGCCTCTAAAATAATTAATTGAGCAGCATTACTTACCATAAAGTATTGTTGATAAATTCTTAATAAATGACCTGCTTCATCACTATCATCTGGATATAAAAATAAAGTTAAATTTTCCTTAATATCCTCTTTATCAAAGTTAATTCCATCTTTAACTATTGTTTCATTAACTGTGTCTACATCAAATAATCTTAACTTATTTGAAGCTTGATTATATCCTGTTACATCTATATCATATAAAGTTGAAGTTACTTTAAATCCACCAAATAATACATCAAATTTAATATTTGATTTGTTTAACCAGCTTTCCGGTGTTATCCAAGGATTTTTTTCAGTTGTTTGCTTATTATTTTTAAATACTTGCTTAAATAATCCATAGTGATAATTTAATCCAACACCATCACCATTTAAACCTAAAGTAGCTATTGAATCTAAGAAACAAGCAGCTAGTCTTCCAAGTCCACCATTTCCTAATGAAGGTTCTAATTCAATTTCTTCAATTTCAATTAATTCTTTACCATTAGCAGCTAAAACTTCCTTAACTTCATCATATAATCCTAAGTTAATTAAATTATTTGAAAGTAACTTACCAATTAAAAATTCTGCTGAAATATAATATAATTTCTTTTCTCCTTTATTAGTTCCCTTATTCTTAATACAATTCTTTGTCATTTCTAACAATGCTACATATACTTGTTCATTTGTAGCTTCCTTAATTGTTGTATCAAATCTTAAACTTAATATTTCTTCCAAATTCCTTTTTACCATAATAAATTATCCCACCTTAAATTCATTATTTTTATTTATTATATAATTTAAAATTTGTTTTTATGATTAATCATTTTATACTTATATAATAACAATTTTTTTATTTTCTCCTTGTATATTTTTATTAAAATTTGTATATTTTTATGCCATTTTAAAAAAAACTAATTTTTTTAACTTTTTATCACTTTCTAAAGTAAACAATTTCACCATTTATATAATTGACTTTTATAAAAAATAGAGATATAAGCCCAATTTTATCTATTCTATTAGTAAATTTTTAAATAAATAAATTTAGCTTTTATCTCTACTTCTTAATTTTTTATATTGAATCAAAATAATTTAATACAACTTCCTTATCACTAAAATGATGTTTTACTGTTCCTATTATTTGATAATCTTCATGGCCTTTTCCTGCAATTACAACTATATCATTTTCGCCAGCAATTCTACATGCATACTCTATTGCATCTTTTCTGTCTTCAATTACTGTATGACTATCCTTAATTCCTTCTAATATATCTTCTATTATACTATGTGGATCTTCTGTTCTTGGATTATCTGAAGTTACTATTGTAACATCACTATATCTTTCAGCAATTGATCCCATTTGTGGTCTCTTTGTTTTATCTCTATCTCCGCCACATCCAAATACAGTTATTAATTTTCCCTTAACAACTTCCTTCATAGTTTCTAATATATTTTCAAGTCCATCAGGAGTGTGTGCATAATCAACAACTACTGTACAATTCATTTTATCATGATAAACTCTCTCACATCTTCCTGCTACTGCTTTCATTGTATCAAAACCTTCTATAACATCTTCTACAATAACATAACCTCCAACTACAAGCACTCCAATTACACCTAATGCATTATAAATATTATAAAGTCCTGGAATATGAAGCTTAACTTTTCCCTTAAAGTCTTCTCCAATATATAAATCAAAAGAAGATCCATTAGCTTGTAAATCTAAATTTTTAGCTCTAACATATCCATCCTCAACACCATATGAAGTAACTATCTTGTTATCATTAGTTGTTTCATGTAATGTATTTAACATTTTCTTTCCATATTTATCATCACAGTTTATAACAGTACTTTTAGAACCTTTAATAAATTTAAATTTTGCATTATAATAATTTTCAAATGTTTTATGATAATCCATATGGTCTTGAGTTAAATTTGTAAACATTCCTCTACTAAAGTTTAATCCCTCAACTCTTCCCATTGCTGATGCATGAGATGATACTTCCATTAAACAATACTTACATCCAGCTTCTCTCATATCTTTAATAAGTCTAAATAATTCTATTGCTTCAGGCGTTGTCATGTTTGTTGGAATCATTTTATCTCCAATATAATTTGCAATTGTACCTATAAGACCAACCTTATTTCCTGCATGCTCTAATATGTGTTTCATCATATATGTTGATGTAGTTTTTCCATTAGTTCCTGTTACACCTAAAAATGTTAAGTCATTATCTTGTATATTAAAAAATGTCTTTGCAATAATAGCCATACATTCTCTTGTATCTTTTACTTTTATATAGGCAACATTATCTTTAATATCCTTTATATCCTTACTATGAATAATTACACTAGCACCTTTTTCTATTGCTTCATTTATTAAATCATGTCCATCAATCTTAACTCCTATAACAGCAATAAAAAGACTTCCCTTTTTAACTTGTCTTGTATCTCTTGTAATATCTATAACGTCTATATTTTGATAATTTATTTCATTTGTAGAACTATACTCCAAATTTGATTTTTTTAATATTTCACTTAATAACATTTAAAATCTCCCTATCTTAAATTTATTTTTAAACTCTTATCTCAATGAACTCTATATCTTATAACTATTTTACATCATTTATTATTCTTTATCTATAAAAGAATAGCAATTAGATAAATAGTATTAGTTTTAGTATTATTATATTTTTATTGCATTTTCATTTGAAATATAGTATAATTTAACAAATAGTTTTTGAAATATCATCAAAGGCGATGATAAATAAAAATATACTTTATTTTTATCGTGGCCTTTGTCTAAATAAGAATTATTCATAAGGCTCGCTTAAAGCGAGCCTTTATTATTTTATAAAAGGTGGAAAAAAAGATGTGTAGCTTTGTTGTATTTTCTTCTGATAATTTAAGTTTATCTGACCTTTCAAAAGCCTTAAAAAAGGTTTATCATAGGGGTCCAGATAATAATTACCTTGCCATTGAAAATGGTTTATTATGGGGCTTTAACCGTTTATCAATAATGGATTTATCATCTAATGGAAATCAACCATTTAAATATGATTCTTGTGAACTTGTATGTAATGGTGAAATTTATAATTATAATTCTTTTAAAAAATTATTATCTCAAGAATATATTTTTCACTCCAATAGTGATTGTGAAGTTTTAATTCCATTATACCTTAAGTATGGAATTGAAATAATGTGTAAAATGCTTGATGCTGAATTTGCATTAGTTTTATATAATTCTAAGGATAATTCTATAATGGCTGCAAGAGATCCTATGGGAATAAGACCAATGTTTTATGGATATACAAAAAAAGATCATAAAATTTCTTTTGCAAGTGAAGCAAAAGCATTAATAGATTATTGTAATGATATTATGCCATTTCCTCCTGGCCATTATTATAAAGATGGAAAATTTACTTGTTATAATGATTTATCTAATACAAAATTTATAAATAACGATAATTTAAATACTATTTTTACAAATATAAGGACTAAATTAATTTCTGCTGTTGAAAAAAGACTTCATGCAGATGCTCCAATTGGATATTTATTAAGTGGAGGCTTAGATTCTTCATTAGTTTGCTCTATTGCTCAACGAATGATTAAAGACCCTATTAAAACTTTTGCTATTGGAATGGATACTGATCCAATAGATTTAAAATATGCAAAACAAGCCGCTGATTATTTAGGAACTGATCATACTGAAGTCATAATAAATAAAAATGATGTTCTTAAAACATTAGATGAAGTAATTTATCATTTAGAAACCTTTGATATAACAACAATTAGAGCAAGTATTGGAATGTATTTATTATGTAAATATATTCATGAAAATACTACCTTAAAAGTTATATTAACTGGTGAAGTTAGCGATGAGTTATTTGGATATAAATATACTGACTTTGCTCCATCTGCAAGCGAATTTCAAAAAGAATCTCAAAAGAGAATTAAAGAATTATACATGTATGATGTATTGAGAGCTGATCGTTGTATATCAGCTCACGCCTTAGAAGGTCGTGTTCCATTTGCTGATATAGATTTTGTAAATTATGTAATGAGTATTAATCCTTCAAAAAAAATGAACACTTATAATAAAGGAAAATATTTATTAAGAAAAGCCTTTGATGGACAACAATATTTACCAACTTCATTATTATATCGTGAAAAAGCTGCTTTTAGTGATGCTGTAGGACATTCCCTTGTTGATTATTTAAAGGAATATGCAGAATCAAAATATACTGATTCTGAACTTTCCTTAGCAAAAAAACGCTATAAACATTGTACCCCTTTTACTAAGGAAGCACTTCTTTATAGAGATATTTTTGAAAAATACTACGCTGGAAATGAAAAATGGATTAAGGGATTTTGGATGCCAAATAGAGAATGGCCTGGATGTAACGTTAATGACCCAAGTGCTAGAGTACTTTCTAACTATGGTGATAGTGGTAAATAAGATTTTAAGGAGCCTAAAATATATTTAGAACTCCTTTTATATTTTCTTATACTTTAAATTAATTATAACTTTACCTGCCAATTTTTTATAACTTTTTTTATAATAATTTATAAAAACTATTATTTTAACCATACTAAATATTATAATAAATAATTTATAAGGAGTGAAACAAATGAAAAAACATTTAAGTTTACTTTTATCAATTTTAATATTAACAATAATTTTATTTAACAACTTATCAGTATATGCATTTTCATCTTATACCACTGACCCTATAGATACATCTACTTTAAATGATTTAACACAAATAACTGAAGTATCAGAAGACCCTTATTCAGCATTTATAGATGATTCTTATTATAATATTACTAATGATTATTTAACTACCATAATTAATAAGCTATCATCTCTTCCACCTTCAGGTAATCCTTGTATTGATTATCTTGGTGAAGAAATATTGCTACATAGAGCAATTTTATTTACATCTCATATTATTCAAGGATATACTTCTAATCCAGAATTAATTGATATTACAGATGATATTATTGAAAATTATACTGGTGAATTAAAAGAAATGAGAATTGAACTTGCTAAATTAATTGATAATTCTAAAAAAAATAATTCATCTAAATTTGATGATTCATATTATAAGGAATTTAATCCTATAGCTAATAAATTATCTACTGATTTTTCTAAAATTTCATCTAAAGATAGTAATGATTTAACATATATTAAAGAAGTACTTATTCTTTTACAAGCTTCTCATGATATAGCTGATATAGATAGCATATGTACTAATAATGACTTAGTTAGCAAAATTTCTAAAAACAGTTTAACTAATACTTCTGGATACATATCTAGATTAACAACATTAAAAAATTCAATTAAATAAAAATAAGGGTGGAAAATTCACCCTTATTTTAAATTTTAAGCTTTTTAAACATCATTGGATAAATCCCAATTCCAAAAATACTTATTATTGAATATCTAATAAATGAAAATATAGCTTCACTTGGTAGTACTATTTTTAGTCCTTTTTGTAAACATAATAATATTAATACTCCAATTACTACTCTAATTACTTTATTTATTCCTTTTCCTTCGGCAGAAAAATTAACATATCTCTTTTCAATAAACATACCAATTAAAAAACCAAAATAAGCACCTAATCCTTTAATAAAATCTTCAGAATGTGCAAAAGTTAATGCAGGTAAAAATATTATAAATGTAATTGTATATACCATGATTTTATTTTCATATTTATTATATATGTTATAACAAATATATGATATTAATACTCCTAAAATCCCACCTACTATAACATCTTTCGGATAATGAACTCCTAAGTATAATCTTGAAAACCCTATTAATATTATCATTATTATAGCTATAATATACATAACTTTCTTTTTAATATAAATTGCCATTGCCCCATAAAATGAACCTGCTCCTTGAGTATGACCACTTGGGAATGAATATCCTGTTGCAGTTTTTTCTCTTAAGGTTCTAATTCCCTCTTCACCTATTGGTCTTTTAAATTTAAAAATATCTTTAACTACACAGTTAACTAATACACTTGTTAATACTGCATATGCAATATATTCTCCAAACTTCTTATCTTTTACCCAATAAATTATCGATATTATTAAAACTAATACCATTTGCTCTCCACATATAGTTATTAGTTGAAATAAAATATCTAAAAATGGATTGGCAATACTTTGTATGTTTCTTAGAATCTCTAATTCCATTTTTCCTCCTTAATTTTACTTATCAAAATATGTTTCTTATTTTCCTTCTTTAATGCTTCTAATGCAAAAGCAACATATAATTGAGTACTTATTAATATTGCCTTTTCATCTATATTAAATTTATCATTATGATTTGGATAATCCCTTCCTATTTCTTCATTTCCAGCACCTACAAATGCAAATACCCCTGGAATTCTTTTTTGATATATAGAAAAATCTTCTCCTAACATCATTCTGGGAACACTAATCAAATCATTAGGATTAAATATTTTTTTAGCTGCATCTAATGCTATTTTAGTTACTTCTGGATCATTAATTACAGCTGGATGATGAGAAATGTCATATTCTACAGTTGCAGTTGCTCCATATGCTACAGCAGTGCCATATGCAATTCTTTTTATTGAATTTTGTATATGCTTTGTTGTAGTTGCATTAAAACTTCTAATAGTTCCTTGAATCATTGCTTCCCCTGAAATTATATTATGTGTTTCCCCTGATTTAATATGTCCAATTGTAACTACTGCTGAATTTAAGGGATCAATTTCTCTACTCACAATAGATTGTAAATTCATTACAATTGCAGCACAAGCAACTGTTGCATCTATACATTGATGTGGCTTTCCAGCATGACCTGATTTTCCTATAATTTTAATTGTAAATTTATTTGATGCTGCCATTCTTGGCCCTTCTTCAATTGATATCTTACCACATTCAATATCACCAAATACATGTAATCCAAATATTTCATCAACATCATCTATATATCCATGCTCTGATATTAATTTTGCCCCACTTGAACATTCTTCTGCTGGTTGAAATATTAAAACTACCTTTCCTTGAAGGTTTTCTTCATATTTTTTTAAAATCATTGCTGAACCAAGTAATGCTGCCATATGTGCATCATGTCCACAAGCATGCATTAATCCCTTATTTTGTGATTCATATCTTACCCCTGTATTTTCTTGAATCCTTAATGCATCCATATCTGCACGTAATGCAATTACTTTTTCCTCACCACTTCCTATAGTTGCAACTACTTCTGTTTTTATTCCATCTTCATACTTTACACCAATTTTATCTAATTCTTCCTTAATTCTTTTTGAAGTTCTATACTCTTCCATTCCTAGCTCAGGATGTTTGTGAAAATCCTTTCTTAGTGAAATTAAATAATTACCTATAAGTTTAGTTTCTTTTATAATATCCATTTTACGCCTCCATGATATAAATTATATATTTTTATGAAAAATTTGTATATTATTTAATAAAATTTATTTAAATATTTTACAATATATGGTAATATCTATTTAGAATTAATTTTTTTAGAGGTGAAATTATGAAAAGAAACTTATTAATTTTATGTTGTACTACTATATTATGCTTATCACTTTCATCATGTAGTTTAAAAAATGCTATTACAGGAAATACTACTGATGATTCTTTGACAGCATCAGAAAATACTAATAATGCTGATAATGTTAATAATACTGAAGGTAACATAACAAATGATACGACTACTGATGAAGGTTCAGATTCTAAAGATGCTTCATCTACTGTTGCTAATAACAATTTTATAGAAAGCAATGATTCATCATCTTCTGCTAATACTTCTTCCTCTTCTACTTCACCAAAGCTTACTACAACTTCTGATAATTCAACAGTAAGTAGAAGTTGTAGAATTTTCTACTATAATAAAGTTGATTCAAAAACTTACTGTGTAGATACTAGTTCTACAGTTACTGATAATGCATTTGTTACTGCATTAACAGAAAAATTATATACAGCACCAAATAATAACAACAACTTTTTAACCCTTTCTAAAGATTATGGTGTTAAATCTGCTACTTTAGATTATGATACAAATGTTTTAAAAGTTGTATTTAATAATAATTTCTTAGATGAAATGAAACTTGATGATACTACTTCTCAAGGATTTATGGCATCCATAATAGATACTTATGCTTATAATTATAATGTAAATAAAGTTGCAGTTTACTTTGGAAATGACTTATATACTGGAATAGACGGTACATCTACAGCAGGTTATACAACTGTCGATTATACAAAAGTATTAAAACTTGACTAATTTAATATTTTGAAGGGAAAGTAATTTAAGTTCTATAAAGCAACACTTCTTACTTTCCCTTATTTTACATAATATATATTGTTAGTTTTAATTATTATATTTATTTTTAAAGAAACTTCTCTTTATAAGCAAAAATTCCTCCATATCATTTAAGAATTGTAATAATTGTGCCCTACTTTCAAATTCTTCCCTAGACTTAGGTAATTCCATTTTTTTAAATTCATTTCTCAAAATTTCTAAGTCATTTAATAACTCTTTACAATCATTTATTTCTCTTATATTTTCTGAAACACATAATGTAAAATCAGACATAAGCTTCATTTGTTCAACAGGTATGTTAAACCTTTCAAAATGAACTCTCATTCTTTTTATTATATGAAATTGATTAATTCTCATATTTATATAATCTGTATAATATGAAGAACTCTTAAAAAAATTATTATTTACAATTTTATATGCTGTTTCTTTGCTTTCATATAACCTTTTTTCAATTTCATCCATTAATTTTTGTTCATCAATATCTACTGAATAAGTTATCAATGATTTTGCTATTTTATGAATTATAATTCTATAATGCTCTTCAATCCATTCTTTATCATCCTTAAACTTATCCTCTAATGAAGGCATAAATGTATTTGCTATACCTGCAACACCTATTCCAATTATCATAAGCAATAATTCATTTATTATTAAAGTAGCTGTAATATTACTTGCTGTTAAAAAATGTGTTGATAATACTACAGCTGGAACCATTCCTTCTTGAACATTTATTCTTGATGTTATTGGTATTAAAATTAATAAAAATATACCAAAGCTTATTGCACTATTGCCTAAAATACTATATAAAATTACTGATAATAAAATTCCTATACTACATGCAGTAATTCTTTTATAACCTATTATCAATGCCTTTTTTCTAGTATCTTGTATACTTAAAATTGCAATTACAGCTCCTACTGTAGCATATTGTAATCCTAAAATCTTTCCTATTATTAATGCTATAGTAGCTGATATAGCCATTTTAAATGCTAAATTATATATATACTTTAAATAGTTAATCTTTTTCATTTTTGCCCTTCCTCTAACTGTGTATAACTATGTCATATTATATATAAATTCAAAAATAGTGACAAGCAGAGCTTATCACTATTTTTATCATTAATTTCTTTACTTTATAAATCTAAAGTTATATTTATTTCTTTTTTCTATTTGATATAATTGCTACTGTTATTGAACTTATTCCTATTATAAGCAATACTACTATACTAATTTCAACTATTACTAAACTATTAAAAATTCCAGTTCCCTCAATTGTGACATTAATAGTTTTTGTAGCACTTAGCCCTTTCTTATCAGTTACTTCATAAGTTATTTGGTATACTCCACTTTTATTTATATTAACACTATCTTCCTTTATTATGATATTGTTAGTTAAATTTCCATCTTCCCTATCTAATGCTGTAACTCCATCTAATGGATTAAAATAAGTGCCTTTTTTTACTGTAATATTATTAGCATTAATGATTGGTGGGGTATTTTCTTTATTTAACTCATCTTCTGATTGAACAACAACCATCATTGCTTTATTTACCTTGTTTCCATCACTATCAACAACTTCATAAGTTACATGGTAATTTCCTTCAATACTTGTATTAACATTATTGTATATTGCCATAACCTTATTAGTTATATCTCCATCTTCTTTATCTGTTACTGCTACCCATCCTAATGGATTAAACTTTGAATTTAATGCTATAAATATATCATTACAATATATAACAGGAACATTATTGGTTTTTTCTTTTTTCTTTTGAGTATTCATATCCTTAACTTTTACCTTAATTACACAAGATGCTGAATTTCCTGAACTATCAGTAACCTTATATCCAACCTTATATGTTCCTTCTTTATTTACATTAACATAATTATAAACAACTTTAATTTTACTTGTTATATTTCCATCCTCTGGATCTGATGCACTTACCATTGCATATGGATCATATTTTGAACCTAATGCAACTGTTATATCTTCAGCATATATTATTGGTGATTTATTACTTTTAGATTCTGATTTAGCTTCAACAGTTACATTAATACTTTTGGTTATGCTTTTACCGCCACTATCAGTTATCTCAAAACTAACTGAATATTTGCCAATTGAATTTACATCAACTTTATTTTCTACAACCTTTATTTTTGAAGTTAAATCTCCATCTTCCTCATCACTTGCACTTACTCCATCTAATGGATTAAATTTACTTCCTAACTCAATTGTTTTGTCTGATGCATTTATAATCGGTAATGAATTTTCTTTTTCTTCATCTTTTTCTTCATCTTTTTCTACAGTTACTGTAATTGCCTTAGATGCTTCTTTACCATTAGAATCTTTAACATGATAAGATACCTTATATGTTCCAGCCTTATCTACATTAACTTCATTATCACTTATTTCAATTTTATTTGTTAAATCCTCGCCATCAGCTGATTTAGCACTTACTCCATCTAATGGATTAAATTTGTCACCTACTTTTATTGTTTTATCACTAACACTTATTATAGGTTCACTTTTAGACTCTGGCTTTTCCCCTAATTCCTCATCTTGCTTTTTATCTCCCTCTTCTTCATTTTTTTCCTCTTCATTAGTTCCTTCATCATCTTTTACTTGTTTTTCATCATTATCATTTACTTCAACATTTATATTACCTACATCCTTTTTATCATTTACTTGTACATCATCTTCTTTAATATTTTCTTCACTTATATTTCTATCTTCTTTTGCCTCATTATTTTCCTCTGCATTAAAATAAGTACTTGGAAATAATAATGCTATTACTACAACTGCACTAAAAAAAATTGATAATGCCTTTTTCATCTATTCCTCCATTATGTTTTAGAAATAATCTATTATAATAATATGGTGTTTTAAAAAATAATTTCATTATTTTTATAATTTAAAAAAATATTATTAAGATTTTATTTCAAAATAATGGCTATGGTTAGTTAATAATTATTTATTTTTTATATTTTCATCTACTCCAATTTTTCTTAATAACTCATATCTATAAATATTATCAGCTTATTCACATAATTGTTGAAGTACTAATATAGCTGCTAATGTTATTAAAAATATAATTCCTATATAAATTGCTAAATAAGAAATCATTACCCATAATTCTGTTGCTTCAACTTCTTCCTTAGTTATATAACAAAAATCGCACACCATTTTGGTGTGCGTATTTTATAATTATTGAAGATTAAAAATATACATATTTTCTCTTGATACAATTTATTATTAATTAACTTATACAATATAATTATTTTTATTAAATTAAAATATCTTTTCTTGTAAAATTAATATGCGCAATTATATATGAAATTACACTAGTTGCAATCATAATAATTATTCCATTTTGAACTGTCATATTAGGATTATTAAATGTTAATGCACTACTTCCAGTTAATATACTAATTCCATCTGCATAATTCACAAATATTAAATGAGCAAAATCTTTAATTGTAACCATTAATTGGCTTGCTATAGTTAAAAAAACTGTAACTACTACTGATAACGCCATAGTTACCATACTACTTTTAATTAAAGTTGAAATTAAGAAAACTACTGAACAAGTTGCTACAATAAATAACCCTTGGAATAACATAGCTTTAACAAATAACTCTAAGTTAGTTCCTATATGACCTGAACCTACAACTTTAACTAATTCAGCTATACCTTCAGAATTTATAATCTTATTATACTTAGCTCCTAAACTAACTGGATAACTAGCTCCACCTAACTTACTAGTTAAGTTCACAAAAACAAAGCCTATAAGTTCTGCCCCTAAAATCATAGTAATAACTGTTAATGTTACTGCTATAAACTTAGATAAAAGTACTTTTCCTCTTGTTACTGGTTGTACAAGTAAGAATTTTAATGTTGCTGGAGTACATTCTCCTGAAACTATATCACTCATAAATACAGCTATACCACAAACTAAAAGCCCTGCTCCTAAAAATTGCATAAGTGAAGTCATATAATTATAAGCTTCATATTCCCATCCATAAAGTGGCTCAATATTATTATCCCTAAGATAATTATAAATTTCCAAATTATCTTGCTCTTGCATTAAATATCTTTTTGACCACTCATCATCATAATTTTTATAATCTTCTATAGTTTGCTTACTATACTCAATCATTTGATCTAATTTAATCTTCCATTCCTCTTCATCTAATCCATTTTTTATTATATATTCATAGTTTTTTATTTGCTCCCTTGAATTTTCTATAGCATCTTGTAAATATGCTATATATTCTGGATTAACATCAGTCTCTTTATTTGATTCAAGTTCTTCATTATAATACTTTAAATTATCTTGAGCCATTTTTAATTGTCTTTCTGGTGAATTCCATATCCTCATATTTTTATCACCTCTATATTGCACAAATATAGTTATTGATATAAATGTTGCAAAAAGCGCAAATACTATCCAAGTCTTAGACTTTTTCATAAGCTTTATTAATTCATTTTTTATTAAAGTAAATAACATTATCTTATTCCTCCCTCAACTAATTCCATATATCTTTGCTCTAAGCCTTTTCTTTCTTTATAGATTTCTTCAATATTAAAATTATTACATGCTAAATGCTTAACTAGTCTAGACGTTGAGTTAGATTCTAATATTATTTGTAATCCTTTATCATTAATTTTACATGATGAAACATAAGTTAATTTTTTAACTTCATTTTCAATCATTTTCTTATCATCATTAGAAACTAGACAAATTATATCTTTTTCAGTCTCCATAGAATTTGTATCTGAATTTATTTTTTCTACAGCCTTAATTACTCCATCATTAATAAATGCCACCTTATCACAAAGATTTTGAACTTCTGATAATATATGTGATGATACAAATACAGCCATTCCTCTTTCTTTAGCTGCCTTTTGTACAACTTCTCTAAAATCTAATATACCTGATGGATCTAAACCATTAGTTGGTTCATCTAAAATTAATAGCTTTGGTTTTGATAATAAAGATGCTGCAAGCCCTAATCTTTGCTTCATTCCTAAGGAATATTTCTTTACTTTATCATCAATTCTTCCCTCAAGACCAACAAGCTTTATAGTTTCCTCTACATCTTCTTTAGAGACATTTCTTATTCTTGCAATTTGCATAAGATTTTCTCTTCCCGATAAGTATTTATATAACTCTGGATTTTCAACTACAGCTCCAACTTCCCTTAATGCATTTTTTGTATCATTTTTTAAATCATGTCCACAAATTTTTATTTCCCCTGATGTAGGATTAATTAATCCAACTAACATTCTTATAGTAGTAGTTTTTCCTGCACCATTTGGACCTAAAAATCCAAATATCTCTCCAGATTTTATATTAAAACTTATACCTTTTATAATTTCTCTTTTCCCTAATGACTTTGTTAAATTATTTACCTCTAAAACATTCATCTATATTCCTCCTACTATTTCTTGAAGTACATATACTACTATAATAAGTATTTCTTAATAAACCTTTTAATATTTCTTAATTATTTCTTAAAAATATATATTATAGGAAAATAAGTATATTTTACCATAATACATCATTTCATTTATTGAAAATAACAAAGAAACTTCCGTATTATTCATCATCACCTCCTCCTTAGTAATTATATCCATAATTTACTTTATAGAACAATTATCATTTTTATATTTTACCATATATGGTAAAATAAATATAATTAAATTTTATTTTAAAGGTGGTATATTATGAAAGCACTTATTTTATATACTAATACTGGTGCAGGGCATGTTTCTGCTGGAAAATCTCTTTGTCATGAACTTAGAAATCTTGATATTGAAACTATTGAGCTAGATACATTAAACTTTTCTGGGAAACACTTCCAAAAAAAAGGAAGCAAATTTAGATTACTATTTCATTTCTCACAGGAATTTATTGATAAGGGCATTAATCTTCCTGTTCATTCAAAATTTAGTAAATATGTAGATAAGATAAAAGCTAAAAAAGAATTAAATTTAAATCCTAATATGAATCATATAAAATTAATTAATATAAAATTTTAAATAAAATGACAAGCTATAAATACCTCTAAATTGGTATCTATAACTTGTCATTTATTATAAGCATCTTAATTTATTAATTTAATTCTCTTTGCTTTTCAATCTTTGAAATTTGCTTTTCACCTAAATCTGCTAATTCTCTAAATTGATTTATTGTTTCCTTTAGTTTTGGTAATGCTTCTTGCTTATAGCTATTAATTGAATTTAATGCTTCTAATGTATCTGAAAATGCATTTTTTAAAGTATCAACAGAAATACTGTTTTCAATAGCTTGTTTTTGAATTTCAACCCCCTGCTCCTTTAGCATTTTAGATGTTCCACTAATTAAATCATTAGTTGTCTTATTTAAAATATCTATTTTCTTCAAAACTATTTTTTGATTATAAAGAGCACTTGCTACAATAGTTGCTGTCCTCAATGCTGAAATTGTTACATTTTTTGCCCTATCAACACCCCTTATTAATTCCTTATTATTTCTTCTTATAACTTCAATAGCTATTATTCCTTGTTGATTAACAACTATCATTTGCTGCATATCCATAACTCTTTGTCTCAATGGAAATAATATTTCTTCAGAAACAAAACTAATCTTATCTGAATCTTCATTATTAGCCTTTGCATTATCTAATGCATGAGAAATTTCATCATCCATTAACATTCCCATTTCAATTTCCTTTGCCAATCTTTTTGTTAAATCCCTCATAGCAATTTCTTCAATTTCTAAAGTTGTATTATCATTTTTTAATGTTGTTTTTCCCCTTTCTAATGACTCCATAATATCATTAATAACAGTATCTGCTTTTTGATATTTATCAAAATATGCTCTTATAGGATTTGATACCCTTCCAAAAAGCCCCTTCTTGGTAAAATCTATCATACTTGGATCTAAATCTTTCATTGTCCGTTGTAATTCTGTCAATCCAACTGCAACTTCTCCACCTTCATCTCCCATTTTAGATAGATTTTTTATGCTAACTTCTAATAATTCATTCTTTTGTGAAGATCTTTGAATTGTATCTAGCCCAAATTCATCGATTGATTTTAAAATTTCCTTTCTTTCATATAAAGAATCCATATTTATATTCATAATAGCTTCTACATTACTATTGCTTAATTTTTTTAACTTATTAACTTCTTCACTTGATGGTTTTACTTCTTCAACAACTTCTTTTTTTATTTCTTCAGCATCACTTACATTCATTGAAAATCCCATACCCATCCCCCTTATAACTTACATTTCTGCATTAAACAAACTACCTAATTTATATATAACATCATCAGAATCAGCATTAATACTTGTTGCTTCATTAATTCTTGAAATATTTTCTAATGCTTCAATATTTGCATTATATCCAATTGTATGAACTGGTATTTTAACTGATTCTAATATTTCTCTTAAATCATCTAGTGAATGTCCAATATTAGTTTCTCCATCACTTAATACAAAAAGCATCAATTTAGCATCTGGATTTTTTTCTTTTTCATCTAAAAGCATTTGCACTGCTACAGCAATTGCATCAAATGTTGCAGTTCCCCCACTTGCATCCATATCTTGTACAGCACCTGTAAATAATGATCTTTGGTTTAAGTCAAACTTTTCTATTGGAAGATTAATATTAACATCATTAGAATAAGTAACTAATCCTATTGAGTTTTCTTCTCCTATATATCGTGAACCATTTAATAATGATTTTTTAAGTTCATTTAAAGGTTCTCCCTCCATACTTCCTGATACATCAGCTACAAATACAGCAACTATAGGCTTATCTCCATTTTTATTTTCCTTCCATAATTTTTGTGCTTGTAATATAGTATTTCCATCTAAATTTTCAATTTCGCATTTATAATCTTCTAATGCATTAAATCCATCCTTAACTGCTAATTCTTGATATTTATCTTGTTTATAAAATTCAATAAACTTATTTAATATTTCCTTCTTTTCATTTGATAAATTACCAACAGAATATAATGGGCTATCATGCCTATATCCAAATGGTGTAAATATATAATCGGTCTTTAGCTCTGGAGAGTTTATATAAGTTTGATATTCCATAATAAACCCATCTAAAATTCCTGATTCTGCAGAATTTCTTAATTGAAGTGTAGTATAAGCTATTAAAGGTATATTATTTTGAAATTCATTAAATCCATCAATTGCTTTTTCACTTAAAGGATTACTTGAATCAAATGTAGCTAATGTTGATACCAAAAAATTTAACCCTGTTGCACTTGCAAATGGATTTGTGTATCCCATATTTATTTCTCCATTAGCAACTGCTTGAGTAATATTTTTTAAATTAATTGCTCCATATTTTTTTATCAATTCATCATACTTTTCTTTAGATATAAGAATTCCGGCTACATTTCCAACCATTCTATCATCACATAATTCTATTGTTTTGCCATTTGCCTTTATCATTTCTCCCCACAATTCATTTGATGGACTATATGCATCTGGAAGATATTTTTCTGATATTATATAATCCATTCCTAATCCTGAAGCAATTTCTCTAACCTTAACTGAAATTATCTTTCCATTTATCTCAAATTTAGACTCATTAAAATTATTTGCTACATCTATAAGCCATCCATCTTTACCATTTCCTGCTTTTTCTCCAGTAGAAAATATTTCAATATAACTATCAGTAGTATTTTCAACCTTTGCTGGATATTTATCTATATTAGGTATTGTATCCTTAACATCTTTTACCCCTAAATCTATAGGTGCCTTTCTTGGTTCTACTTCATTTATGTTAATGTCTTTACAAATCTTTTTTAATTTTCCTGTTGCATTTTCCTTACTTATTGTTTCTTTACTTTTTCCCCAATTTTTTGTTAAAGTAATTCCTCCATAAATCACACCAAAAATTATAATAGCCATGACTATTAAAATTCCTATAATATTGCCTTTCTTTTTTTCTTTCATGTTATCACCCCCATACTTACAAATTACTTATTATTTATAAAACTTTATCTTATTTATTAATTCATCAACTTCCTTAACTGCATTCATATTTTCTAATTCCCCATCTTCTAAACTATTAAATTTTGATAATTCTAATAAAACCTTATCTAGCTTTAATAAAATTTCTTCATTATTCTCTACAGACTCTTTTACAAATGTTATGTATTTCTGAAACATCTCTATTTTTTCCTGTGATATTTTATTATTAATATTTTCTTTTTTTACTTTTCTATATTCTTCTTCATCAAAAATATTTATCTTATTAATTACACTTTTTAAATTTATATAAAATACATTAACAACTTCTGAAATTATATTTTTAAAATTTTTATAACTTATCTCATTTTCATTAAACTTTTGTAATAAAATATCATCTATTCTTTCTTGCTTTTTACTTATTCTTTCTATTTGATTTAACAAAATATCAATATCCTTTGAAAAAACCTTTTTATAACTATTTTCTCTTAATGCATTTATATAATCTTCATCATCTTCTAATTTAAAGATATCAACTTCTTCTTTACTATTTATAAGTATTTTATAATTGCCAATAATAAAAATAATAATACTCATTATTAT